>BNJU01003600.1_pt1 | contig 29147 bp, 41 predicted proteins | sample 8539281 | NCBI WGS metagenome assembly BNJU01 (sample SAMD00202456, study PRJDB9452) | human saliva metagenome | isolation source: human saliva | place: Japan
GCTATCAATACCGACAATACAGCTAAAAGAATAACTGCTAAAACTCAGCGAGAGCTCAGCTGGATACTCACTAGGGCGACAGTTATGTAAAATCGTAACTATGAAGACACAACAGGGTGAAAACATTCGCTTGAATGGATATAAACTCGTTGTTGCTGATAAATAAAATCAGAAATAAAAGAGGCAACGTCGACGACGTTGCCTCTTTTATTCTATGCTCGATTTAGAACCATACAAAGCTGCAAAGGTTCTATCAAAATTTATTCAAGAGTTCATGCGTTAAATTAGTCTATCAAATAACTAGCTCATATATTGGCCACAATTTTAGTTTCACCGTAGGCTTGTAGTTTTCATATTTAATCTTATGCTCTAATATATTTAGCTTTCAAATCATCTTCCCAACATTGAGAGATGCTCTTGCCTCTCTTTCTTCACTCGTAAAGTCATCATCTATTTTACATCTTCAATACATGCTAGTATTTCTGTTCGTTGTTTGTCCACTTCTAGATAGAATTGGTCATGTTGGTTCATAGTCCAAAGACCAAAATAATAAGAGCCCGTAATTTAAGTCACAAGAGCTTTTAGCCTTTTCACATTCTTCTAAGAATAACATGACTCATCTAATACATAATAGGCATTAAAGATATCAAACTCCCCAAATCTCATCATCTCTCTGATATGCAGGATCTCCACCAATCTTAATTTTTCTTCAAATAATCAAAGGTTGGTTTTGTTTCTAAATACACATCACAATAAAGCTATACAAAGAAGTAATCGCATTCTATTTGGACAGTTTTCAAGTAACTGCACAAAAATGGTCTTTGCTTTTTCATATTCTTTGAGTCCAAATAAACATACCGCATAGCCAAAGTTCATTTCATAATTATCTGATATGCTTCGTCCCTTTTCATAAGTAAGTAAGCTTCTCTCCAAATTCCTCTACTGAGCCCTTATCTGCTATAAGATGTAAAATGATACAAAGCCAGCCCTCGGTAGGTCTCTATATATGGAGTGTTTAGCTTTACAGCTGCAGATAGATACTCATATTCTTTTATATTGCCCTCATCATTATAATAAAAAGCCAAATTAGTATAAACTTTAGCTTTTTCAACATCATTCAATTCATCACGATATTTTTCTAAGAACTTCTCCAAGATAAGCTGTGAATTTTTCTCTCTCCACGCTTGTGATTCAGCATATGCAAACTCACAAGCAGAATCAACACTATTCGGGCACTCATTAAGGAGAATCTCAGCCTCCCCTTGATTTATATTTTTCATATTACACCTTAACTATTAAACCAATACAATTTAAACTATATAGCTATAATAACATAAATCATGCCCTATGTAGGTATTTGCAAAGCACCATCCCATCTCTTAACTATCTAAGAGATGAATTACATCATCTCTGCTATCGACCTCTCCATAGCCGAAATAACTCTTATGAGTAGAAATGACCGCGCAATAGTGACGGTTCCATTCGGTAACCATCCAAATAAATATAAGAATAAATACCCTCCCTATATATGTTCCCTGCAGCGACTTTTACGTAGGACGGAGCAAAGGGACATGTCTCAGAGAGGTATACCTTTAATATCAAATTGTAGAATGGAACCAAACGGAATGGTATCAAACTACTTATCAAGAGTTATTCAGCCAATCCTTGTTCTCTACCGATAATATCGGCAATTTCTTGACATAAGGATTGTAATGCTTCTTGGTCTGGACCTTCAGCCATTACGCGGATGAGTGGTTCTGTACCAGATGCACGTACCAGTACGCGACCTTCGTCACCAAGTTCACCTTCAGCTGTTACGATAGCAGCTTTGATGATATCGTTTTCTTCCCAACCAGTCTTTGTAGCAACGCGTACGTTTATAAGAACTTGTGGGTATTTTGTCATGATGCCAGCCAATTCAGAAAGTGGTTGGCCTTTTTCTTTTACAAGAGCCGCCACTTGAACAGCAGTCAACATACCATCACCAGTTGTGTTATGATCGAGGAAAATGACGTGACCAGATTGTTCACCGCCAATGGAAAGGTCGTGTTCACGCATATATTCCAATACATAGCGGTCACCAACAGCAGTAGAAACGGTTTTCATACCAAGTTCTTCAGCTGCTTTGTGGAAGCCAATATTACTCATAACGGTACCAACTACGGTATCGCCTTTGAGCTTACCTTCTTCTTTCAATTTAAGAGCGCATAATAGCATGATTTGGTCGCCATCGAGGACTTGACCTTTTTCGTCTACTAACAAGCAACGATCTGCATCACCATCATTGGCAATACCTAAATCAGCATGGTGTTGTTGAACAGCTACTTGCAAGCCTTCGATATGGGTAGAACCGCAATGATGATTGATGTTCAAACCATCTGGATCGACATTGATATTGATAACCTTTGCACCAAGACCAGACAAAATTTCAGGACCTACGCTAGAAGCGGCACCATTCGCGCCATCATAGACAATCGTTAAACCTTCAAGGGATGTATCGATTGTATGACGAACAAAGTGAGCATAGTGATGTGCAAGATTTGCATTATACTCTACACGACCAATGCCAGCACCTGTAGGACGAGGTAATTCGTTATCTGCACTTTGACGTACATATACTTCTAATTGATCTTCTACTTCATCTGGTAATTTAAAACCACTACCATCAAAGAATTTAATACCATTATCTGGGAATGGGTTATGAGATGCAGAAATAACAGCGCCCGCATCAAAACCTTGTTGCTTTACAAGGTATGCTACAGCAGGTGTAGGAATGACTCCCGCCATAACTACATTACCGCCTACAGAACAGATGCCAGATGCCAACGCGCATTCCAACATGGAACCAGAGATACGCGTATCTCTACCAATTAAAAATGTAGGATGTTCTTTTTCTTTACCAAAATGTGTTGCTGCTGCACGCCCCAAATGGTATGCCAATTCAGGTGTTAAAAATTCATTAACAACGCCACGTACACCATCAGTACCAAATAATCGAGCCATATTCTCCTCCGTCTACAAACGAATGTATTTCAATCTATGTTGTGTGTATTATATCACACGAGTTTGTACAATTTATAAAATCCAGGTTGAGCTTTCACCATAGCACGTAAATGTATAAATCTATTTGTGAAAGTATCATTCATTAGGTTTTGCATACATGCTCATGCACGCAATCGCCGTTTCTGCACCATCCAAGGCGGCACTCATGATGCCACCCGCATAGCCTGCACCTTCCCCCATCGGGTAAAAGCCACCGACTGTAGTGGATACGCGATTTTCATCACGACCCATACGAAGTGGAGAAGATGTGCGCGTTTCAACGCCGGTCATACAGATTTCAGGGTTATCAAAGCCTTTGATACGGCGTCCCCAATACGGTAAGGCCCGTTCTAAAACAGACGATACATAATCAGGTAAACACTGGTGCAAATCGCAATCTACGATATGAGGTTCATACTACCTACTCAGCATCAATGAAGGTGCATGCTCTTGCGCTACAAAAGAGCTGCATACATGCCGGTGCGTTAAAAGTCCGACCACCTAACTCCGCGCTTTCCGTTTCCATTCACATTTGAAATTCTACACCATCTAGTGGATGTGAACCGATCATCAGGACTCACGGTAACGACGTGGACTGTCTGGCAGCACTGCTCCGAGCATACAAGCTCATGCCATTAGTTACAACGCCCACCCGATTCAGATGCAGATGCCACCTGTCCACCTGGACACATGCAGAAGCTATATGCAGTACGACCAGATTCGCTTTATCATGATGCCAAGGAATACTGCCGCGCCCAAAGCCTAAACTCTTTGGATGCCCACCCATACTGGGAATAATCGATGGCATCTTGAGGATCGTTCAATACGAACACCAATGGCCGTGGGTTTTGCCACCATATCAACGCCTCGTTTATAGCATTTCGCTCATGGTATCTCGCTGCTATTGTGACCTGCTGACAAAAACTCGGGGTCCGTATCAATGCGTCGGCTTGATTTGCTTCAACGCCCTACAACCTGACCGTTTTCAATAAATACATCTGTCACCTTAGCACCAGCAGAACTTCGCTGTCATTCGATAATGCGTTCACGCTGGCTTTCACCTATTACGCAATTTATCTGTTCCACATGAGGTTTATGTTTGTATAAGATTTTCTTCTGGTGCACTGAACTCCAAGAAATACTTGGAGATTTCACTATAATCGTGGATGCGTTACGAGTGGTCAGCTACCATCGGAAAAATTACGCTCCTTCACCAAATTGAACATTTGATTCAGGTTTAAAGACCTGTTTTCCAGAATATTTCTCCATCCTTTGCGCGTATCTACGTCTTGACCGCGTTCCTCAACACGATAGGACGATAACCTCTCTCGTGCCAGGTAAAAGGCTGCCATCATGCCTGCCGGGCAGACCCACAACAATAGGTCTGTGTGCTAAAGGCCTTTCACCGATGTATAACAGGCTCGGGATCATCGGGAGTAAACAAGGTTACATCCTTTTGTTTGCCCTAATTTTTAAGGACTTTGTTCTTCACATTGTTGCCTCTTCTACGAGGGTATATACAAATACGATATTCGAGTTTCTTACCGCATCTGACGTCTCACCATGAATTTTCTGATATGCCCTTTCATTTGAGGGATATTTCTTTTTCACAGTTTCTTCAATCGTGCTTCACAGTAACGGCTACACAGAGTTATTCTAATCATATCTGCTCTTTGTATATCTACAGTTACACGCACCAATAGTCACCTTACTGGCAATTCCATCTGGGATTGTGAGATTATAGGTAGCCTCAACAGGCGCTGGGGACACCAATATCAATAACCCTGTCTTAAGCTCAGAAATCATATCGACCATTTCTTCGACCTGTAATGGTTACTTGCTGGTTTAATCGAAATATCTTTAACCTCATAACCCTCTGCTACTGACCAACAGTAATCGCCGAAACTGAGTGGCTTTATCTTTTTCCTAAAGTAAATTTAATTCTGACTGTGCTTGACCTTGTCAGGATTAATATTCACATTGAGTACATATTCCTGCATTGTCCCAAGCTTCTAAAATCAACAACGGAACCAAAGTTTTTGGTTTGTCCCGAAACATTGACCTTCATTACTACGGGTTGCCGCCATCACTTGTTAGCCTGACCAGATACAGTAACCTCCTTCGGACTTACGTAACAGACTTTCATCGCCACATTATCTGAAATTTGTCCTAATGGTATGATTTCTACGGTAATTTCTTTTCTGCATATTCATCGACCATGGAGTTATAGTATCCGGGTTTAGCCTCCATCAAACTCATCCCAGATGGTGAATTAAAATGAATGGTTACATTATTTTGCCCTGGCGCACACCAGATGCATCAATATAAGCTTTAAGATTTTTCCAGACTTCGAAATTAATAATCGTATCGCGGTCCACTCAGGCAACACGTACGCTGCAGGTGCATCCTCTACAATATAATTCGCTGCTAAATTTTGTACCTGCACAGGTACCATAGAAACCTCATCACAGGTTTTCGACTACGCTTAATAAAAACCACATACGATGGCACACTAATAATGAAAGTATTTTCGCAGGCCAGTTGCATTTTAAATGAATCATCATTTCTTGCCACCCCATTTGCACATGCGTCATATTTTGACGAGGTCGTTCATACAAATGTGCGAAGAGCCTCTTTAATTTGGTCTTCTGGCAAGTGACGGATACATATGACCACCATACGTGTAAGAAATACCACCCAGTTTCTTCGCTGACAACAACTACTACTGCATCTGTTTGTTCAGATAAACCATCGCTGCACGGTGACGAGTGCCTAGTTCAGTGCTCAATGCACGGTCTTCCGTAAGTGGCAATAAAACAGCCAGCAGCTGAACTCGACCATTACGAATAATCATGGCTCCATCGTGGGTGGTGTACTGGAACGAATATATTTTTAATTAATTCACGACTCAATCACAGCATCAACATAATCCTTGTATCGATAAAAATCATGTCAGGCCCACCCTCACGTTCAACATCGAGTGAGGGCACTCGTATGTTCACGGGACATAACACGAGCGGCAGCCATTACTTCATCAATAGCCATATCCATCTTCTTCTTCGTTAACATTTTTGAGCTTTTACTAAAAATTTCTACCTCGACCAGTTGTTCCAATGCACGCGCAATTCCGGTTGGAATCACGACCGGCAAAGCAAAAGAATAACCGTCATCCCTTGTTGTAAAATCCAATTGATAACTATACAAATTGAGTACATGGCTAAGCACATTTACAAAATAGCTAAAAACAATAAACCTTTCTAACAAAGCTACAGCACGTGTATCTTTTAAAAGTTTATACATATAGTAAATACCGATAGCAACCGTTAAAATGTCGATAACATCTAGGATTCTAAAGGTATGTATGAGGAGCTCAAACCGCATATTCGTTACTCCTCACAAGTAATAAGAGTGCAACCAATACTTTTAGCTGTACCTTATATTTTAACGTATTTTATGGTCACTGTAAATTTAAAACGACAGATATACCTCTATCATGGGATTCACCATTTAGTGCTTACTATACATAGTATATCCATTTTACACATTTTGTGTTCTAATCCACATCCACACAACCACCACAGACCACTACCCTTCTTTTTATGCACACGTCATCATCTAACTTTACTTCTATACGTCGATAATTTTCTCTCTCTCTATGGAGTCAGATGGCACTCAAAACCGATACTTCATTTGCGCGACCACCACCAATAGTGCAAAATATGAATCCATCAGGAAATACCACCATCGAAGTCCCTGGCTTTTCGTAGTAGATCGTAGTATGAAATGATTGGCCACCGCTAATGTTTCATTTGTTCGTTGACTTAAATACTCTACAAACTCACGATTCATGTTCTACCACTCTCTTTCTACGCAAAAATTGTCCCTTTTTACACTCCTTGTAACAGCCAAATATTCACTCAACACTAGACAATGCAATTTCTTCTGGTGTTTGAGCACCTAAATCTAATCCACTAGGCGCATAAATCCCATATCGATTTCCTCCTGCGTCCATCCACTGAGCTTTCAAATTCTCCAGTGCATAATACGAACGCGTTTTTGACTGCCCATAACGCCCATATAGGTTGGCAATTGTTCCCGTAATTGTTTTTAGACAGGCATTGTCAAACTCATGTGCTCTTGTAACTACGATAAATCCATTATATTCATCAAGAGATAAAAACTCTCAAAATTATCTAAGGTAAACATTTACGCGTCACTCGATCATCAAAGAACTCGGGCACTCACATATTCCGGTCTCATCATCTACAACGGTAACTCGACAACCGATGAACAACAACAAATCAGTGATTGCATCGGCTCCAGTGTCCAGCCCCTAAAACGAGTACAGACGGATTCTTTTTCGACGGGCTCTACAAAACGCTCTGTAGTGCCAAATACACATAATGCATTGGGTTTTATGGCATTTGGTGTAAAACCCTTCTAGCATCACCATATAATACGTGGCCCGCTTCGTTATAAATTGCTCTATCCCTTGACGCGGTCCCGACACAATGGTTACCAAGAATGTTGGTTCCGTTACTTGTAATCAGTCTTTCATAATATCATAAATGCATTCCATCTTGATTCCTCTCCATAGTCCCAAGCGGTAACAGCCTCTAAAACACCACCACCTACTGCTAGGGATTTGTCAGATACTATAACATGAGACTCCTGCATGCGTGCGTTCTATATCTGCCAATTTTAAAATGATGCGATACGATAAGACCACTATACATGTCCCCGTAACACGCCTGTAATCTTGGCTCTTATCGGTGTATCATCAACGAAGCCAATCACTTCGTTACAGCTGCACCTCATCCCAATACTGACGCTTGCGGTAAACAAACTCTGACTTCGGGTGAGATGACAACGCGCTCATGAGTATATCCACCTACATTACCAGGAACACCGGTATTAGACTCTGCCTCACCATCGTAAATACAGCGACCTAAAATTATGTCCTCGCATAGTTTCGATTACTACATTCACATCACGTCCTGCACTAAATCCAGGACCCACACCAATAACAAAAAGGCGCATCTAACCTTGTTGTTCCTAAATTTTTGGATAGAATGGCATCTACTACGATATCTGGATGCAATCGGTCAAGTAAGTCCTCATGAGAGGAGGTCACAACAGTGAATAACACCTTGAGCTAATGTATCTTGAACTTCACTGATGGACACATGACGTGCTACCAGCCTTTCAAGAACCATTTCACCCATATGAACAGCATTACCATAACTAACCTCTCTACGAATCATAGTTGGTAGGCAATTTCATTAACAACTACTGGGATAGCCTGCACGTCTTAATCTATAATATAGCGCCGGATGCGATATCCCCACCTCGCGCACTAATATTAATGGTTTCATACACCCTCACTTTCACGATTTAACAAATCGTTATAATCCTTCAAGGTACTACATCATCCCCCAATCAGAGGCTATATATACATGTTTTATAAAATCTTGTCCTCGCACACAAATAATGGTTCGACCACCTGGTCTCCCTCTATAGTCTGTAGTCCATCAAACCAATGATTCCCAAACATAACAGGGTTCCCAGCATGTTGTGTAAATCCATATTTTAGCACTTTCTAATTATTCGATTATCTGCATCATGTCTCTGTTGAAGAGTACTGTATAAGCGTTTCCAATAACCTTAGGGCATAATAAAGGTTGGTCCGATACAGAACAAATGATACCATCAAAATAATTTCTACCGTATGTGCTACTAGATACTGTATCCCTAAAGCAATAGATGCACCTGACCTAACTCAGGATTCTCATTATGAACAACACTAAAGCCATAATTCTTATAATTTCGTCTATATTTCTATTATCATTTGTAACTGCTACAAATGGATAATTCACTAAACTACTCACCGTTCATAGATTGTATCCAGCCTGTTTGTAAAGCATGACAAACCGCATCAAGAACAGTTTTTCCTCTCCAGCAGTAATTGCTTATTAGTCCCCATTCTACGCGATTGCCCAGCCGCTAATAGAACAATCCCAATGCGGAAACTCTCGTAAAGGCGCCCCTACAGGGAGCGCTTTTCACTATGCCTTATATTCCATTTTGCTACCTATCGGCATTGAATAATGCGGCAGAATTTCCAATCAGCCTTAATCCATCGGCCAATACGATAGCTGTAATATCACTATCTAATACATGACTAACAAAATCATCAATAATTCTATGTTGCTACCGTATCATAGCCTGCTACAGAACAATACCTTTTTGCCCTTGCTATATTGGAACAGGCCTTGCTTATGAAGCACGATTTGAGCGAGCATGCTCGATGTCACAATAGCGCCTTCTTCACGATTAACGATAGACTGAACGAGGTTCCAAGTTGTGTGCACGATCCTCGTCTAAAAGAGGCTAACATTTGAAGTTTACAACACCTATTGTAGTCTTTGTTGGCTAGGATAACAGGTTCTGTATGTTTTGGAGCCTTAAGCCATTTTTCTTTCACTCATCTGCCTCTACAACAATTTGCCAATTGGGATGCAAGGTGCTAAGATTATCGATGCTTTTCAGCAATCTACAGAATCCACCTTGGTTCTTGTAATTCCACTAAACCAGGCGCCACAATAGCCTTGTTGAACAGTGTTTAGTGCAATATTCATCTACCTCATTAATATCCTTTGTATAAATAGGTTCGTACTGAGCCACCTGTGATTCGATACACAATTGTGTCGTAGTGGTCACACGATAGGTCATGCTGCAACCTGCCATACCTCTACTAGCTTAGATAAAACTGTTGTTTTGCCGCCTGCACCAACCAATGCGACAATGCCGGGTTGAATAAGACGATTCCAATACTGCGTTTGTGATGTCATGACGTGAGGCCCCTTTAGGATGTCAAAAATAGTTATACTTTATATTTCGCGTCCATCCCCATAAATACCTTCTCTGGTGTCATAGGTAATGTACGAATATCCGCACCAACTGCATTTTTTACAGCATGTTGTATTGCGGGACAAGCTGTATTAATAACAATTTCACCGATGGATTTAACACCATATGCACCACTTTTCCTCATATGATTCAACAAAGGCTGTATGTAATTCTGTCCATCTTGACGTGTAGAATTTTATAGGTCATAAAATTGTGAGTTTCTAAACGACCATTACTAGAGTATCTAACGTCTTCATACAAAGCCATACCAATAGCTTGTACTGCGCCTCCTTCAACCTGTACACGCGCTAGTTTAGGATTCACAACGGTACCACAGTCTACACAATTATACATATGTAACGGTATAATTTGTCCCGTTTGTTTATCTACCTTAACTTCAGCAATAGACGCCATGAATGGTGGTGGAGAGGTGTGACTATCCCATGTTGCGAACCCCGTTAATTGTTCGGATGTAGTTCCTACTAATAGCTTAGGGTGCTAGTTCTTGAATGGACATTTTCTTTGCACATCCTAGTCACCCTACTAAGCCGTCAAAATCAATATCTCGGTTTAACATCCATAAATTGCGCTAATTTATGGATTATCTTTTCTCTCAGTTCTTCAGCCGCCATTTTCGCCGCAGTACCCGTTACATAGGTCGTGCTCGATGCGTATGAACCCGGATCAAATGGTACGATATCCGTATCAGATTCGACAACCGTCATAGATTCCATAGGGCTACCAAAAGGGCGCTTCACAAGCCATTTTGTGTAGAAATTGCAGTAGCCCCCATCCCCATCGGAAGAGCCGTATACAGTGTGTAGTTACCATCATCGCCAAGACGAATTTCTACGGATGCTACATCGATAATTCGCACATCGGACCCTTGTAAAAGCAGAGCCATCCCCAAACCACCGCGATAGCGCTCATCAATATCCCAGCTATGAGGGACGTTCATCCCAACGAGCCATTTCCCTAACCTTATTTACGGTTTCTGGAATAGTCCAGAATCCATGATTTCATCAGGATCGTACACTAAGCTACGTTCACCAGCAGCAATTAGATTCTTTGACGAAGTTCGCTGGGTCGATTCCCATTTCGTCCGCCAAACGGTTTACTGCAACTCAGCTGCCAAGCCTCCGTAGCACCATAGCGAAAGGCTACCGCCCGGCGTGTGATCCATGTAAAGACCCTTCCGTGCCGTAATGCCCGCTTTTTGCCTTGTTATACAATGCACGGTTATGTTCCCCGCTAGTGGTTGTCGTAAAGCAGTGGGTTGCGATGAGCACTGCATCGGTAATCGGGGTCCATGTCAATAACTTGGATAATACCATCATGGTAGCCCCTACGCGGATGATACCATTTACGGGCACGACGATGTGAAAGCGGTTGCGCTTCTGTTCTATCGTATAGTAAATAACATAGCTTTTGTAATTTCCATGTTACAAATGCTGTCATCAATTCGGTACCAAGCTTTGTTTCGATCCAAAACCACGCCAATGCGAGGTTTAATAACGCGGATTTTAGATGCAGGAATTCTAGTGCTCGTGCAATATGACGGCGCACATGGAACATGATTTGCGTAGAGTCTAACGATGACAATACGTCCTAAATGATCAATATAGCCAAAACTTTGGAATGGTTCCATTGCAGATTGACGCGTAGCTTGGTCGAAATATGTGCCTTCTACGACATAATCGCATTTAGCGAGTTCCCCTTCAATATCACCAACACGCTTATGGTAGGATACACAAATATTGCGTTTATAGTCTTGTCCTACTGGAATGTGATTGAGAATATCATCTTCTGGATGAACTACTGTTTCATGGTCCATAGCCGTGCGTAAATCAAGCACCGGTTTTTGCACCTCGTATTCAACCTTAATGAGAGGCATCGCCTTCAATGCAGTAGCTTCATCTTTCGCCACGACGAGGGCCACTTCATCACCTACATAGCGAACTACAGAATCGAGAATCAACGCATCATAGGCAGATGGCTCTGGATAGGTTTGACCTGCTAAAGTAAAACGCGTGTTCGGTACATCTTCATAGGTAAAAATAGCCTCTACACCAGGGATTAATTTAGCTTTAGATGTGTCAATAGATTTAATTTTCGCCTGTGCATGTGGACTACGCAATACCTTAATAATGAGGGCATCTTTTGGCACAAAATCCCCTGTATAAGAAGGTTTACCACTGAGTATACCCTTGGCATCGACTTTATCATAAGACTTACCAATGTGCTTCATATAAACCTCCTTGTAGATACTACGAACACCGCGGAGCTGCGACTCATAGCCGGTGCAGCGACAGATTACCAATCAAGTATTCTCAGATTTCATCATCACTAGCATTAGGATTTCTACGCTTCAATGCGATAGCGCTCATCATCATACCGGTAGTACAGAAACCACATTGGTCAGCCCCTTCAGAAGCAAGACAATCTGCTAATAATGAGGCTTCCGCTTCAAGACCTTCGAGGGTCGTAATCGTATGACCGGGCGCACGAAATGTAGGATATGCACAGGATAGCGTGATTTCATCGTCGACCCAAACAGTACATAAACCACTGTTTGTCGTATCACAGCCACAGCGTACGCTATAATAGCCCTAAGTTACGCAGTGTAGATTAATAGCATTTCATCCGTTGGCACTAACGATTACATTCTTATTATTAATATTCAATCACTAATTCCATTATTGTGCCACCCTCCTTACTTCACAATGAGCCATAGCTAGCCATCTCAATGCGATATTCCTTGGATGCATGAGGATGATACACTAATTCCTCTGATGCAATCTGTATACCTCATCTAATGCATCTAATCCTTTTCTGAAAGCAAGGCACTAGCTTTCACCGCCAGTTAATAGGTGCCCCAGGACGAGTCCAATATAGATTTTTATACCCGTGTCATCATGACGAATAGAACCAGTTAAATGGGAAATCTCACGAGATACATAGCCCAATGCTAATAGCACCGATACCTCATGATTTGGTATCGGTTCTACTAAAATATCCTTTTCTCGATAATTCATACTCTTGCATAGACATACGACCACCCTTATAAGTTACGATGTCTGCATGAACCGCAAAGTAAAAGCCAGGATTATATCTGAAAAACCAAACTTACCAGCTACAGATACCATGGTCGCCATATTTCTAAACTGTCGCCTAAATTTCCTTGATGCCTCGCAACCGCACCACCGCAACAAATGTTTGTAATGGTTCAAACCGTTCTGCATCGCCTTGGTCGCCATGGCACAATAACAAATTCGTTATCTTCTTCACGAACATATCGTAAATCTAGTCCTGCCATATCGATTACTGCAGGCGCATGTGACGGCGACTCAAGCGCAGCCAACACCACCAGCAAGCATCGGTGCTATCTTATTTTTACGGCCATTTTCATAGGCCTCTTCCACCGTCTTCGGTTGTAATACTTTCAAAAGGCTAACATAATCTATCCTCTGATGGTATACTAAAAACAATCATTATCTTAAGCCATTTCCTGTTAGCAATTGCCATAAAACCTTTTATTTTTGCTATATATATAATTGTAACAACTATTACATCGTAAGTCTATGACAAACAATATCAAAATTACAAGAAGTTTGCAAACAATTACATATACCCGTAGTTGGGTACCACCTCTTGGCCACTCCCAGACGAGGCACTGGCAAATTCTGTGAATCAATCCATGCCCATTTACTGCTGGACTTTAGATGAGCGACTAATGGGAACGCTCTGAGTTTGTATGCCGCGATGCCATCGTATGTTTATTTCCATACCATGCCTTGCAGCGGTGCAGAGCAAATCTTGCACGCTATACGTGAGCTACCGATTATCATCTCGTGGTGACAGACTATTTACAACGCCTCGTGGACGAGCTGTCTCTACATCCTAGTACTATTTTTCCCATTCATTGCGATACAAGCCCATTATGGACGCCGATACGCTGGCATATCTAGCTGGGCTGAGGTTTTTATGGGAAAATAAGTGTTTATCAACCCAATCTGGGGCTCCTACATTGTCATCGGCACCGTGCTCACCACCCCTTGACATTTGAGCAAACGACGCCTATGACAGAAACCTGTCATCAGGCTGCAACCGCTGCATCTCAGCATGTCTTGGAAAATGTTTAGACCACAACGAGTTTAAACATGACACCTGTAAAGCTTCTTCTAACACATGAAAAAGGCGATCTCACCAACTGAGACAGTCCATCATCAAGAAATCACCCTTAGTATTTGGTTGTGATGTGTGACAAGAGGTATGTCCTCACATAAAGACTCACCCACAACACTAATTGTTGAATTCCAATCCATTGAGCCTTTATGTAGACATCGAGGAATTGGAATCGATAAGTAATAAAGTTCAAATCCAAATATGGTCAATCGTGCCTTTTCGTGGAGAGGAAAAAGATATTATTACACGAAACAATAAATATATTGACTCAAAAACCTACAGAAAAAATAATCGCTCCACTTATATTATATTGTAATAGTTCAATTGATCAATCGATTTGACTGGTGCTGGCACTATTCTTCGATGAACATGTCCACCTCTGGCATATCTGAGAGTCTAATCTCATACAAAATCGTATCGTGGGCCTCCTTGAATTCATCATTGCTCGCATGTAATTCATTAACGCATTTCATATAGGCGGACAAGGTATCAGCAGCTTTTCACAATGTCATTCAGGCAACGTTTCAGCATCCACAATATACAGCATATACGGCTTGCAATCGTTTTGGTAAGGTACTGTATTTTTCTTGTGCTAGGTTTCTACCTCACTCATATAAAGAACGCAGCTTTTGGATGAAATATTTAATAGGCGTTAGCATATCTCCGTAAAAATTTCACTGACTGCTGATACATAGCTGATAACAACCTTATTAACATCAAGATTCCCACAAAATATTCATTTTTAGAGGCCGCCAAATTATGAGCTACCATGGCTACTTCAGGCTGTGCTCCTGGAATATTTTTCTGTTTCTGTATGCGCATCAAACTCCAACGATTGATAAATCGTCATCCGTTTTGAAAAAGCAAAAATGAACTCACACATATCCCCCACACTGAAGGTCCCACCACCAGGTAGGACCTTTTATATTATTGTATAGTCAAATTATAGTTATATTAAATAACACCGCGTAGCTTAAATCCATAATCTAAGAATTGCACCGCCTCTTCCCATCGATTATCATCATTGAGCATAACGATAATCATGGTATGCCCTTTACGCGTTGCCGATGCAATTAAACACTCCCCTGCCGCATTGGTAAAACCTTTTATCAAACCATTAGCACCAGGGTATTTGTTTCGAATAAAGTGATTTGTTGCGCAGTGTTTCAGACTTTCCGATTTTGATAGGGCACCTTATAGCAATCATATGCTACCTTATCGCGGAACATTTGGTACTTCATACCATAGGCGGCAATCATGCCAAATCACGTGCCGTTGAATGATGCTCCATTTGTGTTAATCCATGAGGATTCAAAAACACACTATTTTTAGCACCCGCCTTTGCGGCTACGCGATTCATATCTTTAGAAAAATTAGCTACAGAACCACTTACATTTTCAGCAATTACCACAGCCGCATCATTACCACTGGCCACCATCATACCTTCTAGAACACCTTCAAGGTAATTTGGTCCCCCTTGTATACCTAAATTAGATTCCTCCATGCTCGTCGCATACGTGCATAATCGTAGCCAATTCATCTAATTGCGTTCCCTTCAATCCCTAGAGCGGTTAGCAATGTTACCATCTGTAGTTGTACTGGCAGGATGCATCCATTTATCAGGATTCTTGCAAATAAAAATTTCCTTTGATCTGCATCAATGAGTACCACTAGCCACCCAATGGTAGATGGAGGCGTAGGTGCAGCACCATGAGCAACAGTACCTGAGAATCTAGCATCCTGTAGCTAACGCCAATATAAATCGTTTGCCACTTCAGTGCCTATGCATTATTAAATCTCTCATCAATCTCTTTCTACATATTATTAACTTGTAAATTTCATGATTTATCAGCTTTCTTGATTCGTGGTGATTACTTTTCTTAGTACCTTTAATTTCACCTGTAGAAGTATCTGCGTTTATATATATACAACACGTTGTGGATATGAATATCTATACCATGCTTATCAAAGGCATCTTTCATCGGACATAATACTATATCGAACATCAAGAAGCTGACTAGTTTTTAACTCTGCAAACGCAGAAATACGCACAGAGTTATCACCAAATTCAAAATACCAATCTCCATATATTTAGTATTTTAGAATACGTTTATCCTTGGCAAAAACGTCTTCAAAAATTCTAATCGCTTCATGATGATCGTTGTTATAGCCAATATCAAAACAAACGGAGATCATTCGTTCAGTCATATAGAATAATTCGTTACTGATTGAGATGCAAGAATCGAATTTAGTATGTACACCGTTTCTGATCCTCTTAGTGATAATGGTATTCATAAACTGTATGGATGTAACGCTACCTATAATGTCCCCAACCTCAATATAGTGTCCAGCACGAAATGGTTTGAATATTAAGATCAATAATCCTGATGCTAAGTTCGCTAGATTATTTTGTAATGCTAAGCCAATACTCTAAACCAAAAGCACCGAAAGCTGTTACAAAGGATGTTGTAGAACACCAACTTGATTAAGACAGATTAATAATAAACCCACAAGCAATACATAATTAATAATTTGAGATACAAAGCCCATTGCAGCAGTATCATAGTTGGCCCGTGTCATAACACGACAGCAACGTTTTTAATCCACCGAATAATATAGCGGCCTACAAAAATATAATAAGAGAGCAAAATATTGCCGGCTTGGCTAAAAAACCATTCCCGTAATTTTAATAGTACATTCGCATCTTTAAATAACAGCTCTGAAGCAGATGCTAAAAACTCGTACATATAAGCCTCCATCTTTCTTAAAGTAATTTACTCAATTCTATGGTAAACATATGATATAATTTCACATATAAATATTACATATTATAAACATCACATATGAAGATAATAAATTGTTACCTTTTATTATAACTTTATATGCTATATCTAATCAATGAAAAACTAGAGTCCTATGCCCTAACAATCCATATACAGCGCCAGATGAACTGGTAACTGGCGGTCATATTATAAAAGAAAACATCTTCTGTGACAGTACTCTTTTGACGATATTCACTATTCCTTGAGCAGTGGTCAGCTCAATGGAGGCTTTTCACCATACCTTAGGGGTTCGCAAACCAACATTAACCCTATCATATCGAAACGGAAAAAGATTTGCCTGGTGGTTCTGTGGCAAATTATTTAGCCTCAAGAGTGAACATATCGATGTGCCCGTTCATTTCAGCACAGCTCTGTTAACATCTGCTACCATTTCCTTCACGCCTACCACCATAGTACAAGAAAGCGATATGATTGTTGAAACCATCATTACTGGTGGATATAATAAAACGGCTCATCGTGCAGGTACTGGTTATTGCTACGAGGAAAGAAATGGAGAATTCCACTACACCTGGTACGATTAACATCCTCGTGTTTACTAACAAGGCCTTAACAGATAGTGCTACGGGTAAAGGCTATCATGACGATTACTGAAGCTAAAACGGCAGCGTACAAAAATTGGCAAGTGGAAAGTACAGATGAAGTTCAAAAATACAATATAAACGTAGACCATAGTTTAGCTAAAGAAGTGCATACTTCTGCCACAGGTACATGCTACAGATGGCATTGTATTAACCATTGATATGAAATGGCGACCTATTAACGAGACGCTGGATCCTATTCCCTATTTATGGCACATTAGCAAGGCCATATCATCGGCGTACAACATGCGTTAACACTAGCTATAGAATTTGATGATTAATTACCTATGTTGATTAATTGCCCAAAAATAACGAAAGAACCTTTGCGTGAAAACTCACTGTAGTGACCCCAAAAAGTTAGACTTTTTATTTCGGAGTAACCCTAAAACTGGTTGCTCGAGATTTTCTATGCTGCAGTAGTAGCTAAACGATAGTCAACTGGACTTAGCTCAGTTCAATTTTTCCTTAATTCGTTTTAGTATTGCAATAATACTAGTTTTCAATCGCCATTTTTAACTCATCATAACTATGAAAAGTATTGTCATAATCATCTCTTGTTTTAAGATAGCAGAAGTTTTCCATTGGTGAATTGTCGAGACAATTCCTCTTCTAGACATACTTTGAAAAATGTTGTGCACTTTTTAAATTATGTTGATACGCTTTCATTTTGGTAACCTCCTAACCACGGTCAGAATGAAATGTCCGTCGATACCAGCATCGGCAGCCTTTTTCAATCGCTGTTGTTGTGTTGAAAATGTATGGCCTCAGCCGATGGTGTGGGACATACTAAAACTAATAATTTCAGATTATATAAATCCATAAATGGATCCAAGTATAGTTTTCCAACTTTCAAAGCACTGTTTGCATCTAGTTCATAATACTTAAATTCAGTTTGTATCAGTAGTACTTTTTGATGTGGTTGACTCGCAATAGAATCTACGCTTAATGCGATTAGGTGCAATCAGTCCTTTCAACGCCTTATATGAGTTATATTTTCGGCTCTTACGAGAGAATGCTATTACTTGCAGATTGAACTTTTTGCATAATTCGTTGTAATCGTTTCTTATTAATAACAATACCTCGTGATACGCAACAAAGGTAACTAAACCTTCTCTATATCCATAGTTGGGATGGTCCTTACGAATATCTTCAATAGCTATTCGTGTTTGTAGATCTCGGATCTACTCGGTCAAAAGCGCTGTTGCCAGTACATATATGTTGCTTTTTGGAAAAACGTAAGGCAGCGAGAATCTCAGTTAGTTTGAATTCTCTTCGGAGACTGCTAATGATTCTTGCTGTTCTTTCATTTTTCGAGCGTCCTCAGGCGCAATCTCTCAAATTCTTTTAAATAGGCATTCTCTGTTGAGCATAGCGTAATTGTTTTCAATTCTAAATACGAGCTTGCTCTGGTGTTAATTCTTTTTCTTCTTTTTGGTTACGTGATTTTAGTATGTGTGGAAATCTTTGCTTTTTTCATCTGTTCGACTCATGGTAGGTATTCGTCCTTTCGGTCGCTCGACAAAAAGCATTGGTCCCATATTTCATAAAATCCGATTTCCAGCGAGCTATTAATGAAGGATTATTCAGCCCATATTGTAATGCAATTTGCCGATACGATAATTCACTAGATAGAGTATGACTCACCACAGCTAGCTTAAATTCTGAGTATATCTTGTATTATTTTCGCTTTTGACACAAAACCATCTTTTACCAAATTCTTTAAATGCACTAATCCAACGACGAACTTGCGATGTAGTCTCAAACCATATTTCAGTTAAATACTCATATCCACCCTCGCCGTTTAGATATGCGGTAACGACTTTTAATTTAAATATAAGGCTATAGTTTGCCATAGAAAAACCGACCTCCTTAACGTTAAGATTTTTGGTCTAACATTGGGGGGTCGGTTCATGAACAAAAGGTTCTTTTTATTCAGCCTACATAGTTACATTATTATGCAGAAATGCTCTATTATCTTAATATGCTCAGAAATGTTCTATTAGGCTTAATACTCTTGGAAAATTCTCTCCAAATCTTTACATGTACGTTCTTTTTGTAATGCTAGCATCAATAAGATACGTGCTTTTTGTGAGTGATAAACTATCACTCACAAAAATAACCTGCGTCCTTATCTTGTGGAACTTTAGAAACAATACCGCTTCCCGTACGTGATGCTCTCACAACCCGGTATTGGCAAATTAGATGTTACCTTACGAATAGTTTGTGGAGAATTGTACCATGACCCTAGACCAGTTAAAACTAAGCCTGCCGGATTTGTGGCTACAATAGCAAGCCCCACAATTTCTTCTATGCCCCGGCATAACAGGTCAAAGATTTCTACGCGCGGCAAATCGTCATCCGCTGGTAATCCAAACTCTGATGCTATGGTATGCTTTGCAGCAATGGGCTTGATGATAATGGGCGCACCATCCCAGTACGATACCAAGATGTCCAGAATTAGGACTGCCGAAGGTCGCCACATTAGTAGTATTCATCTTTGTCACGTCCCGAGGCACCATCGATATAGCCATTGAGGAACGACTAGTACCCCTTATTATAAGAGGCTGGTGTACGCGCTACTTGATTGCTTGCAACAAATTAATAGGACCATCTGCGCTCACCGCACCGGCGGGACGCATGGAGCCAGTAATACAATTGGCTTATCTGTATGTACCGTAAGATGTAAGAAAATATGCAGTTTCCTCCATGCTATCTGTACCATGTGTAATTACAACGCCTTCAATATCATCATTATCTCACACATTTTTGTACTAATTTAGATAATCTCACCCATTGAAATAGGGAAATATCAGAGCTTTCAATATTAGCGAACTGATTACATACAAACGGATCCATATTCTCTAACACCAGGCACAGAGGGAGATGATGTCTTCCAAGGGTAATACGCCTGCTGTGTAGCCTGTCAAATCTGTATCTCGAAAGCACCTTGTCCCGCAATAGTGCCACCAGTACCGATAATTGCAATAGTCACTATCCTCCACATAATAATTATAATTTAGATGGTGTAAAGAAGGCATCAATTCTAATTTATGGCGATTAATACGTTGCAAGTAATCAATGCGTTCCTTCGTTTTTACATCATCACTTTCGCCCGTCCGAATGTAACGATCGAGAACGGCATAAGTAAATCCTAATTTGTCCTCATCCGATTGACCACTGAGACCATCACTGGGAATCTTTTCCACTAAATGACGTGGAATATCTAGTAGACGTCCAATTTGACGGACCTCTTCCACCACGAGTTGTGCTAATGGACTGAAATCGCCTGCTGCATCGCCAAACTCTTTGTAGAGTAACCCTACATAATCTTTTGGATCCATTACTAGTATTCGCAACACGCGCACCATTTGTAAGTTTTGCCCCACTGCATGCTGAGGTTGCCATCCGAAGGCGTGGCGGCGTATTAATCTCTCATCACGAGCCAAATCGTTTTCGACCAGTCACACGGAAGAAACCCTCCCCTTGTACAATAGCTTCTGTCAATGCGCAATAGGCATTGCCAATATTAACAATCATATAAGGAATACCAAGATGCTTTACAACAGCCTTTGCATCATCTATATCCGATTGTACATCATTGGGCATGAGAACCCCAACGACACGTTCAGCGCCGAGAGCCTCTTTACAAAGAGCAGCTCACAATAGTGGAGTCTTTGCGCCGGAGATACCTATAACAGCCAAAGACAGATCGGTCCATTTTCAGCAAAATAATCTCGAATCAGTTACTAATTCCGCTCTTGTTTTCTCTGATTTGTAAGCATAAAGCCTCCTATTTTTTTACGGCCAATACGATTTAACAAGTCCATCTTCATGTGATAATACTCAGGGCTCATATCTAGATAGTGTCTATGTGGGTTTTCAAATCGTTGTTCTTCTTCCCAAATTTCATTCTCTAATTGATATTGTACATAGCTACGAATGGCTTCTAAGTGATGGCGACGCCACAACTTGTTCACCATCTTTAATAACTAATTCCCTGCATATCTTTAAATGTACAATTTTCAAAGTATAATTCCTTCCAAAGGCTTTTTCAGGATCTATGTAGCGATATGGTGAGTTCGTAGACGGAACCCTCATGAGGTAAGGTCAACAATTCTGCAATGGCCTTTCCTTCTTCACTATATACGCGATACACCTGAGGCCTGGGTTTCGTGATTTTTGTAACGGACTCAGAAATCTTAATACTGCGGCTCCACTCACCTTGCTTTTTGTAGGCCAGCAATCTCATAAACAGCCCCAAAAACAGGATCCATGTTTTCGATGTAATCAGGCGTTCTCTACACTGAAAATATCGATTGGGCCACCTTGATCTAGGGAGGATGTAATCGTATATTCATCGAGACTATTAGAAGCCATAATTTTACAATCTTCCATGCCTGCTTCATCGAGCATATGACGAGCATGCTTTGCAGGTATGCTAAGTCACCAGAATCTAAACGAAGCACCTTCAACCGATATCCTTGAGGTTCCAATACCTCTTTGGCCACCTTAATGGCATTGGAATACCTGAGTTTAACACATCGTAGGTATCCACTAAAACACAGGATTATCCGGATATACCTCAGCATAGGCTTTGAAGGCTTCATACTCTGTATCATGGTACATAACCCAACTGTGAGGGCCATGGTGCCGTTAACAGGAATTCCGAATTGTTGACCTGCTAATACAGTGGCGGTACCGTGAACACCACCAATATAAGCGGCATCGAGCACCATACAGCAGCGTCTACATTATGAGCACGACGGGCACCAAAAGTCAGATACAATACGTCCATCTGCAGCACGTACAATAGCGATTTGCCTTTGTGGCAATAAGGGACTGATGATTAATCATCGTCAGCACCGCCGTTTCAACGATTTGTGCATCAATAAGCGGAGCTACAATGGTCATAATCGGCTCGTTAGGGATATATAATAGTGCCTTCTTTGAAAGCATATACATCGCCAGTAAATTTAAAATTACGTAAATACTCTAAAAACTCATCGCTAAATAGATTGAGCGATTTAAAATACCCGATGTCCCTCATCATCAAAAATGAAGATTCAAAAATATACTCTACTACTTGTTCTAATCCACCAAAGATAGCAAAAACCACCTTGATCCGGATTACGACGGTAAAAATACGTCAGAAAGGCAACGCGATCTGTATTGTCTTGTTTTGTAAAGTACCCATGAGTCATGGTCATCTCATAGAGATCGCATGAGCATACTGATGTTGCGACGTTCATGTTGCAGCTTTTCACCATCCCTACATAAATAAAAGGGATATAATACAGCGCGTTCGTTATTCATTACGCATGATACTATTATAAACCATATACAGCTTCTTTTTTCTATTCACACTACATATGATATAACTATATTATAGATAATATTTACTTATTAATTAATGAATAAACATGAACCATCCCATATTGGACAATAAAAATCATATGGGAGTCGTTTCAGAATAGAGAGGCACAAAATGGACACAATTGTTCAAGCAAAACGCGTATTAGAAATTTTTCAAAGAAATGAGCCAAATTCCACGCGGATCTGGCAATGAAAAAGGTATTAGCGATTATATCGTTAATTTTGCTCACAACCCTCGGTCTTGAAGCTACACAAGACAGTGAGTTTAATGTAGTCATCAAAAACCAGCTACACCAGGATACGAAAATCGTCCTACTGTTATATTACAAGGTCACATTGACATGGTATGCGTGAAAGGTCACGATTCAAATCATGATTTTGAAAAAGATCCTATTGCCAATATCATTGAAGGTGAATGGATGCATGCTGATGACACTACCCTTGGTGCAGATAATGGTATGGGTGGTGCTGCATGATCTTAGCGGTACTAGAAGATAAAACCAACAACATGGTCCTCTGCAGTACTATTCACCACAAACGAAGAAACTGGTATGGACGGTGCGGCAGCAATCCAAGAAGGCCAAGTGACAGGCGATTATCTCATCAACCTTGATACAGAGGTCGAACATAGATTGTACGTAAGCTGTCTGAGGTGCTATGTTCACGTATCTATTCCATTGTTACGTGAAAACAATTTTACCTGGTTATGATGCAGGTCTCTCCATTACTGTTCAAGGATTAAAAGGTGGTATGTTCTGGTATTGAAATCATTGAACAACGAGCTAATGCAAACCAAGTGTTAGCACGCGTTTATATGATTTACAAAAACAATACTCTATTAATATTGCTTCTTTTTGCAGGCGGTGAAAAACACAATGCTATCCCATCTAAAGCAGTTGTTACACTATCTGCACAGCTAGTGAAGATGTAGAGGCAATCAAAACATTACTTGAATACTACGAAAAACAATATCAACATGAATTCGGTGTAAAAGATCCAGGTCTTACATTGGTTATTGAAGATATTGCACCGGAAGTAGTCTACGCAGACGATACGTCTGAAGCATTGATTTCTACCCCTATATCGCAGAAGATCTGGCGTTCATTCCATGAGCCAAACCATCGAAAACCTCGTGAAACATCAAACAATCTAGCGATTGTCGCTGAAACAAACCACACTATCGATATTCTCGTATCTGTTCGTAGTTCCAATGAAAATAGCTTAGAATACTTAACGAAAAATTATTACTTCTCGCCGACTACATTAGGCGTTTCTGCAGTTCGTACAGAGGGCTATCCAGCATGGGAATACGACAAAAGGCTCTAGATTAGAGGACATAGCTATTTCTCTTTATAATAGCATGTCCGATACACCAGCCAAAGGTAAGTGCGGTTCACGCAGGCCCTCGAATGTGGTCTATTGAGAAAAAGGTATTACCCTAATACAGAAACGATCGACTTTGGTCCAACAATCGTTAGTCCACACACAAATATGACGCGTACACCTTCCTTCCGTTGAACGTGATATGTATACTTCAAAGCTTTACTAGAAAAATTGCAATAATTTCTCAAAACTTTTGCAAAATAATATTATTCATATAAGCGTATGCACTCATATATCTAAGATGAGGCATACGCTTTTATGAAAAACACTATTTTTCATCGTATAAACACGTTGCATATACTCATATTAGTATAATATTATCAAAATTTCTATGATATGCTTTCCTACTGTATTTAAATGGATTTTCGGTATACCCATATGGGTATTTTTATGTAAACCAAGTAGTATACTATGTTTATATTTACAAAGGGAGGTGTATTATGATACCAATTACTATCATATCCGGTTTCTTAGGAGCCGGAAAAACTACCTATTTGACAATACATTTTAAATCAACGAAAATACTAATGAACGTATATTAATCATAGAAAATGATTTTGTGAAAACCAGCTTAGATGCACAAACAACTATCCACTTCTGGTGCTGTAGTGAGAGAGGTAACATCAGGTTGCATCTGCCGTAGTCTACAAGGTAATTTTAAGGATGCCTTAGTCGATATCTTATCCACAAAGGATATAGACCAAATCTACATAGAGACCATCTGGAGTTAGCAAATTAAGTGAAATTATCAGCACCTGCATGGACAAAGAAATCTGCGAAAAAGCCTATGTCGATATGATTATAACAATTGTAGATGCTATGCGAAGCCCCAATGGCAATCAAAAACTTCGGACCTTTCTTTTAAAGATCGGATCGAGCATTGCTATGCTAGTTTTACTTCCCATATAGAAGATACTAAACAAGCAGCAAAAACAAAAGGAACTCATTACAGAATTAGTTCCTAATACACCGGTTTACACCGATATGGAGTCTCTCTCCAAGATGTGAACAAAATCCACCAAATAGAACATGCATGCAATCATCATGACTGTAATTGCCACGCACACCTCACGATTGTAATCACCATCAGCACGAACATGAACACCAACCATTTATAAGTCATACCTTCTACAATTTACAAACGCTAGAAGAATAACGATGGATGGAACTATGTAATATACTCCCATCTACTATTATTAGAGCCAAAGGATTGTACCAACATCAGCAGGTCCGATGGAATTACAATATACACTCAAAACTGCTCCATGAGCGCTACAAACTTAGACAGCTTTCACCTAGTCATCATAGGTACAGAAATAGATAGTATCCATTTCTAGAAATGTGTAACCCATTATGATTCCTATATATATCGTAACTGGCTTATTAGGCACTGGTAAAAAGTGCTTAATCAACCAAGAACTGCGAGAACGAAAAACTAGGGTTCCACAGAAATCATTACCTTTGAATTAGGGTAATATAGTGCATATAAAGGAACCACTCACCATCGAGCCAGATGACATAGATGAGTCCCGCCCATGTTATACTGCGACAAATAGAAAATCATACTAGTTAAAACTCGACCAAAAAGAAATATGGATTGAATGGAATGGTATGTTTCATTTCACAATTAGAATCGATCTTCTTTGAGTCAAAAATTTAAAAAGAATTATGCCATATAGAACGGCGATCATATATGGCAAAGGAAAAATACAATACGTTCTATGATACAAGCCTTGGGCCTGGGATTTTTATCACAAATATATAGTGCAGATTATATTATTTTTATATCCTACTGATAGTACACAACACATAGTATTACACAACTATTACACGCCTATAATACAGAATGTACTATACTAGTATCACCCATCACCTCAGGATATACACAATCGATTATCGAGGCCAAAATGGTATGGACACTACATGGTATTGTAGCCATATTGACATTATATCTATTGCTTGTAACCGTATTCCGCCACAACATTTCCTATTCTATTCATCGAGGTCCTGCTATTACGTCAGGCATCATATTAGAAGGCATGCCTTTCTTATTGTTAGCACGGTCATTTCTACAATTATAACGCTATTCATACCAGCATCGTTGGCTATTGCGTTAGCGTGAAAGAAGACTCTAAAAAGCTATAGAGTATTGCCTCGGCAGCGGCCTCTGCTACCGGTTTGCGACTGTGCTACTATCCCAATGTTTAGTGCCCTATTGCAACGAGGCAGTACCACAACATTTAGGTCTCACTATTTATGTTAGCTAGCCCTATCATGAATCCCATCGCATTATTGGCAACCTATTATACGCTTTCCGAGGAGCCAAAAATCATCTTGGCGAGAATCATCGGCGGCATATTAATAGCTCTTAGTAGGCACTCACGTTTAAATGGTTCCCTCACAAATTAAAAAGAAACCCAAAATAAACTCCCCCAACCAAGAGACTACGAATATACACTACCCACACAGAACGTGATAAAAAGAAAAATCTTTTTACTTCATGTGGAAAAAGAATTCACTAATTACTGCTATGAGCAGCAGACCACATTGGCCTTATTCCAGGTTTTGGATTAAACCAGTATTCTTTGCTACATCATTTAATGTAGCTACACAATTCTAATGCATTATTAGCTAATCTTAGCATTTATATTCTCACCTTTGTTCTGCATCAGACGCCATTATAGGACGCACACTGACGGTCTCATTCCTATATCCGCAGACTTGGATTCTTATGGTTAGGACCCATGATTGACATAAAAATGTATACATACTTCGTCACAATACATGTCACTATCCTTTAGCACTACGTCTAGTTATACACTCAGCATCATATGTGATGTACAGTATAGCTATCAATTCTTATTTGTTATATAGAGAAGATGATCAGCTGCAGAATAAAGATATATAGCTATTGTGAAAGGCTCATGTACACAGCATTAGGCATCAGTATTTTATATTTATATGTACAGGACAGTATAAATTCATGTAGCGCCTCGATATGAATTATTTTTATTACTAGCAGGCATCGCCTTTTGTGGTGGCATCATCTCTATACTATGGTCACCTACTCAAAACAGTATAAGCACAATTGCGCTCTATTATCCTCATCATTATCCCCTTGTATTACTAGTGGTATCCTCCTATCCCACACCAACCATACAGGTTGCAGGAAACACTGCATCACAGAGGACAAAATGATTTTGATTTTTCCCAAGATGATATTGGTGAAGTAATTACCATTAATAATGCGGCTAAAGAACCGGGGGATTTCTAAACTCAAAGACTGTTTTAAACTCAGACACCATTATCGTACACTGTGGCCCTTGAATCCAACCCCATCAATATGTAGGCTACAAAATTTTAAATGGACATCGCTATGTGAATCGCGATGACAATACATTGAAAGCTAATGAATTTACTCTATCCCGCATGTCCATGGCTTTGTGTATGTGCAGATGTTGCTTTAATCAGGCTTTAACAATGCACAAAAACGACGGCGATCCTTTAGCAATCAAAAATGGTAACTGTAAGAAGCACCGTATCTACTAGAGACTTTCACGGTCGTAAACAACTCATATAGAAATTAATAAGACAAAAGATGCACAAGAAATCTAGGTTATGTGTATCCATAAAAATAGTGAAGGCTACTACAATAGGTGATAGCCCTTATTGTATATACTATTTTATCTTAATTGTGAACAATTCGTTTGCCGCAACATGCCATCAGCACACAAATACACTCAGTGCCAACAGGAATTAGGAAGCATGACTCAAATTACAGGCCACCAACCGATAGGTGCGCTAAATATGATTCACAATCATATATAACAGACCATGCCAAATCCATAAACGATGAGTAGATTAATATGCACTTATTAACAATCTCTTTTACCGAATAGGTCTGAAGTTTCACTAAAACGACCTACCACATAAGCACCAACCATAAATCCGATCAAATAACCAAAGGTTGGTTTGAAGTACATAGCCTGGTCCACCACCGATGTAAACACAGGCACCTCAATAAGTCCTAATATAATATAAATACCTACGCTGATGGCACCACAGGCGACTACCTAATATAATACCGGCTAATGTAGTGAATAAAATCTCGCAGCGTAAACGGACACTCGGCAATGGCACTGTATAAATGCACCTGCTGTAATTAACGTAACAAACAATGCGGTCATTGTTAACTCTTTTGTACTTAAATGTTGTTTTGGTACGCACTCATGGTACACCTCCATCAAATACAATAGAAAACCTATCTAAACCAAAACTACATTTGTATTTAAATTTAAAATACCATTCTCATTAATTTATGTCAACTATATGTATTTTAAAAGCTTTATATTTTCTATTTAATTTAAAGAAAATACAATATTTCTGTCGAATATATATATATTGAAATTTTTCCGTATATATTTCTAGTTCTTCATTTTATATTCATTTTATCATATTAATTATATGAGTAGATTTTATGAAATCTACTTTTACAATTGCTATTAGGGCAAAAATCCTTTGAGGTAATCAACATGAAAAAGTAAATAAGTTATCTAAAGCATTATGCGCCCTAGGTGTAAGCACTGTGTTATTTGCAGGTGTAGCAACAGCTGCAACATATCCAGCTCCTAGCAGTTGGGCATGCTGTTAGTGTAGCATCTCCACGTCAAAGTAGCGAAACTGACTACGTTGGTGCCGTTACTACACATTACATCGCCACTATCCAGATGCTACGATCACTTCTATTTCCTATGATGCAAAAACATCATCCCGACATATGAAGCAGAAGCGTATGACTAAGACACAAAAGTAGAAATAGAAAATTGATGAAGCT
>BNJU01004967.1_pt1 | contig 29140 bp, 35 predicted proteins | sample 8539281 | NCBI WGS metagenome assembly BNJU01 (sample SAMD00202456, study PRJDB9452) | human saliva metagenome | isolation source: human saliva | place: Japan
TCTTCTAGTTCTACTTTCAGTTTGCTCAGTTTGGCTTTCAACTGATTTACTTTCTTCAAAAACGAATTTTGCTAATTATTCATTCGTGATTTACGCCTTTCTTGCTCTAGCTTGGTTCTGCTCTCCATATCTCGACCTGGATATTGTTCTCGAAGCGCCTTAATGCGTGGTTGAGCTTCCTGCATTTTTCGAGAAGCCACCATTTGCACCTGAAAGACTGGCAAGAGCAGTGTACGAATCAAGACCGTAAAGAGAATAATCCCCACTCCGATACTGATATCAAACGATAAAAAGCGAATGATTTCCGCAAAGAAGTAAACAAATTTACTCCAAAAATCAGCCGAATCGGCTGTGATATCGCTAGTTGTCCCATTTGTTGCACAGGCTGTCATGATAAATAGAGACAGTCCTAGCAAACTAGTCAACTGTAGTTTCTTTTTCACTCCCATTTCCTTCCTGGTAAATCTTTGATAATTTTAATACGTGGAGTAGATTTTTCTCCATCTCTGCGTATCCCAAGGTTTCGACCCCTTTTCGAGCAATGACAACAAAATCGACATTTTCTTCCAGACTCCCTTTTACATTCTGGATAATATGTCGGATTCGTCGCTTGATTTGATTTCTAGTGACCGCATTTCCCAGTTTTTTGCTAACTGATAGACCTACTCGAAAATGGTTTTTCTGGTTTTCTAACTGATAGACAACAAATTTGCGATTGGCAAAACTTGTCCCCTCCTTGAAAATCGCCTTAAAATCTTTCTCTCTTTTTACACGAAAGTTTTTCTTCAAAACTCAACTCCATCTATTAAATTACTACTATTATACCATATTTTTTTCAAAAAGCCAATCATAGCAAGGTTTTGGACAATTTCATCAGAAAAAGAAGCTGGAAAATCTCTTTCCCAACTTCTTGTACTGAATATTTTTTCTAGTTTTATACTCTTCGGAAATCTCTTCAAACCACGTCAGCAGGTATATGTAACTGACTTCGTCAGTCTTATCTACAACCTCAAAGCAGTGCTTTGAGCTGACTTCATCAGTTCTATCCACAACCTCAAAACACTGTTTTGAGCAACCTGCGACTAGTTTCCTAGTTTGCTCTTTGATTTTCATTGAGTTTTACTTATTTTTCAAGCGTTCAACGTCACGAGCAATGACCAGTTCTTCATCTGTTGGAATAACCAAGACACGAATCTTCGCTGCCTCTGTTGAGATGTCTCCTGTCACGCCAAAGACGTTCTTTTCTGGGTCAACATCACAGCCAAACCAAGAAATACCTGAGATAACTTTCTCACGGAAATGAGCCGCATTCTCTCCAACACCCGCCGTAAAGATGATAGCATCAGCTCCGTTTAAGACTGCTAGATATTGACCAATGTATTTTTGGATACGGTCAACATACATTTCATACGCCAAAGTTGCATCATGATCCCCAGCTTCTACAGCTGCTTCGATATCTCTCATATCACTTGATTTAGCAGATACACCCAACAGCCCTGACTCACGATTGAGAACGCGACTGATATCCTCTGGCGTATTGAAATCCTCTGTATATTGCATTAAGTAAGGGATGATAGCAGGGTCAATATCTCCAGTACGAGTACCCATCATCACTCCAGCAAGTGGTGTGAATCCCATAGAAGTATCAACTGACTTACCACCGTTAATAGCTGTAATTGATCCCCCGTTTCCGATATGGCATGTAATCAACTTCAAATCTTCCAAAGGTCGTCCCAAAAGTTTTGCAGCCTCTCCAGCCACAAACTGGTGACTAGTACCGTGAGCTCCATATTTACGAACCTTATTTTCTGTGTAATATTTAGTTGGTAGAGGATAGCGATAAGCTTTCTCTGGCATACTTGTGTGGAATGAAGTATCAAAAACAACTACACTGGTAATGTCTGGCAACAATTCCTTGAAGGCACGAACACCTGCTGCATTGGCTGGATTGTGGAGAGGAGCCAACAAACTCAACTCTTCAACTTTTTCTAAAACACCTCCCTCAACGACTGTTGATTCTTTGAAATATTCTCCACCTGCAACAACACGGTGGCCAACACCAGTAATCTCATCATAAGCCTTGATAATGTCGAAACGAATCAAGTCATCCAATAAGATTTTAACAGCTTGTGTGTGATTTTCGATATCCAAAATTTGTTGTTCAGAACGGCCGTCAAATTTTACAGTTGAAATTGAATCTTTCAAACCGATACGTTCAATCAAGCCTTTGGCTAACACTTTTTCCTCTGGCATTAAGTATAATTGCCATTTCAAACTTGAACTTCCTGCATTGATTGCAATTGTTTTTGTCATAACAAGACTCCTCTTTTAAGCGTTTTCATCTATTATAACAAAATCTTTTTTTATATTTCAGTACCTTGAGTCCATTTTTGAAAATTTTCTTTAAATTTCATTAAAACACTTGCATCTTGCAGGCTAGCAAGTGGATAGACAAAAGGCTCCACTGCTATTTCACTTTTCTTCTGTAGGATAAAAATAGTCTTAGATTGTTTGGCATTAGCAAAGAGATTTTCAGGCAAACTAATCATGACAACCAGACTTGCTTCCTCTTTCAACCATCCTTTCAACAAATCACTTTGAGGACTGGTCAACAAATCACTCGGAGCTAGAAAAATAGCGTATCCATCTGACTTAAGATACTTAAGTCCTTGTTCCATGAGCAAGTGATGGGCGTAAGTATGTTCTTGACTAGAAGCAACTTGATGGCGCGAGGCAACGGCATCATCAGGATAATATCCGACAGGCAAGTCGCTGATGACCACATCGCTTTCTTTGAGCATTTGTGGACGAACGGCATCTCCTTGGACAAAGCCAGCCTGCAAACCAATTACATCTGCCATGCTAGCTGCCAAATCAATCAGCAAATCATCCACTTCCATTCCCAAGTAATCCACTTTTTTAGCAAGCGAGGTCAAGAAAGTGGCACCCAGAATTCCCATCCCAGAACCCATTTCGAGGATAGTAATTTCCTCCTCTTTAAACAACTCTTCCACAATAAACACCAAAAGTAAAGCAATAGCATCTGGTGTAAACTGGTGATTGGCCTGCAAGGGTTCTGTTTGCCCTGCCTTCATCAAGAGAAACTGGTAGGTCTTGAGCCATTCTTCTTTGCGTAGTGCTAAACGCTTAAGGGCTTGATTGTTATCTTTTACCTGCTCTAGCTCAGTTTCACCATCCAGATAGATGCTGTTTTGCTCCACTAAGGCGTCATAAAAATTGGTCGCCAAATCACTTTGGATGACTTGGACATTCTCTAGTAAATAGGTATAAGCTTGTTCAATTTTTTCAAAATCCATATTCCTATCTTATCAAATTTCCCTTCTTTTTTCCATCCTTATAGAAAGTCCTATATGAAAGAGTATCAGAGTATAAGTGACAAGTTGGGCGTCTAAATCTGATAGCAAAAATCTCGTTGAATTTATTTCTATTGACCCTTGGTAGGGATGTTTATTCCGACAAATGGTCATAGAAATATAGCCGCCCAACTTCCCTAGAGAAAAAACGAGACATGAATTGACTTACTATTTTTACAGAGTTTTCCAAGTGTTATACTCAGTTTCTATTTCATACCTTTTCCCATTTTTCCCAACAAAAATTTTAAAGAGTTTTTTTATTTATTGTACAATAAATAAAAATTGATAGAAACGAATCAAACATTAGAGCCTTGTTACAATCGGCAACTGGGAATTCGGAAATGGGAGCTGTTATTTCTGGAGAGAGTATTTTGGGGATTACTGAAAAAAATATACCGTGCTTCAAAAAAATACATTAGAGAGGTTAAAAAAAGGCGAAAAGAGAGTTATTTTATGTGCTGGAAAGATAACTGCAGTACATGGAAGAGAGATTCAAAATGGAGAGAATCGTTCAAATATTAGTCAAGGTGGAAACTAACTTCAGCAGAATTAAATAATGAAGAAACCGAGATGTGTGAACTAATTGAGAGGCATTGTTGGAAAAAGGAATTAGATTTGTGGGGATAGACATTTCGTTCCCATATCTGCTAGAATTCAATATTGTTAATCCTGGTGGGCTTTTATGATTGTTACTTATCAAGCGGAAAAAAATAATTCAAAGCTTGGAATTTATAATATATTAAGTTTTTTTGATTTATTGTGAGGTTATAAATGAGATATAAGCATTTACTTATTATAAGTGGTAGAGACACTAGTCTAAAAGTATATTAGTCACTTGCCAATAAAAGTTACTATGGTTCAGACCTTTTCAAGAGTCACTAGTTTTTCAAAAAAATCTACGTGTAGTAATATGATTTTTGGTTGATGATATAAAAACAAAGCGAGCAGGAGATATTACTAGAATTAAAAATTCATGAAATTAATCAGTTTGACGCAGTCATCTCATTCTTAGAATTTTTATTTAGAATTTGCAGCGAAAAATTTCAAGAGACTTGAATATTTTTAGGTAATAGTGTAGAATCAGTTCAAATTTGTAATGATAAATATCTGATGAGACAAAAATTGGATCAGCTTGATATTCCTAATATAAAATATAAAAAAAGTAAATACAATTGAAGATATAGCAGAATTTTGTAATGACAATAAGTATCCCTTTATTTTTAAAAACCTAAAAGTGGATATGGAAGCATTGGGGTATATAAAATTAATTCATCCGACGATTTAGAAAAAGGCTTTTTGTATGGAGTAAACATTCCTCTGATGAATTAATAATTGAGGAATTTATTGAGGAGACGAATACAGTATTGAGGGATGGATGAATGAAAAAGGTGACCATGACATATTGGCAATAACAAAAATAACATCCTCTGAGCCATATTTCATTGAATTAGGTCATACTCAACCAACTAATTTATCTTTTTCCTATTGAGGATAAAATTAGACACTATACAGATAAATTTTATAAAGGGATCAATAATAAAATTAGTCCTACACACAGAGATAAAAAGTTATTGAGAATAGTGATATAAAGTTTATTGAAGCTCACACAAGATATGGAGGTGATAGAATTTGGGAATTGTTATTGATGACTCAAGGGATCTCCATACAAAATTTGGTTATTAGTTCACTATTTTCTTTTTGATATAACAAAGTGTAATCGAATTGCTAAATATGCAACTATTTTTATTTTTTTATTTTTCGGACAAAGAAAGAAATATTGTAATTGAAAAAAATTAACGAAATCATCTCGAACACTGATCTTATAGCTTATGAATTACCTAGGAACACTGAAGTGTCAAAATTAGAGAAATCTGATGATAGATTTGGATACGTCATTTGTAAAGGAGAAACTGAGGCTAAGAGTTTAGAGAATGCAATGAAAATATTACGTAGAGTAGAAGATAGTATTAGAGAGGTATAAATGAAGCTATTGAAGAACGTAAAGTATATATCTAAATTCTATGCACATCATGGAGAAATTATTCAGGGAATATTTACTGATTCATGTGATCACGAAGTATCTGCACTGGTAACTTTACCTTTTAACTTAATGTACTCAGAAGCAAAGTTTCAGATTATTGAAGGTATGATAGAAATATATGTATTTCCTAAAAAGTAAGAAATTTTCTCAAGAAACCATAGATTATTTGAAAGATAAGTACAAACTTTACAATAAAGGTGGTATAATAGAATTAACCAGTAACATAAGGGAAACTAAAGGATATGGTTCTTCCACGGTAGATATCTGTTGTATTATTTCAGTAATATCTAAGGCCTTTGCTTTAAATATCACTGAAGATAAAATGGCTAAAATAGCACAGAAAATTGAGAAGGCTTCTGACTCCACAATGTACATAGATAAATGTATTTTATTTCAGCATAGAGAAGCTATAGTAAAAAAAGAATATACACATAAACTTCCTAAAATGATCATTGTTGGTATTGATACAGATGTGAATAGCAAAGTGATTACTTCAGATTTGGAAGTTCCAGATTATTCTTTGGAGGAGAAAAAGATGCTCAATCAAGCATTACGGTATTTTGAGGAATCTCTTCTAACCGAATCTGTAGATTTATTGGGTAAGGCTGCAACGATAAGTGCAAAAATTAATCAAAACTATCTAAAAAGCCAAAATTTAAAGAGTTGTTAGAAATAAAAAACAAATCAGCAGCATTGGGGCTGCAAATAGCACATAGCGGTACGTTGGCTGGATTAATTTTTTCTCCTGAGCAAAAGGATTTAGACGACAATCTAAGGTTGTGCAGTAAGTTACTAGATGAGATAGGTTTAAAAAAGCATTATATTTTTGAGGTTGAGTAATATGAAAACATTAGTAATAATTGAAACGACTACAAGTGGAGCAGGGAATAAAATAATTAAATCAGGAATACAACATGGTTATAAAGTTATTTTTCCTTTGTTCAAATTTAGACAGGTATGTTAATCTCGAATTAGAACAGTTCTCTAATTTTGAAATCATCATTACAGATACAACCTCATTAGAGCAGGTAATATCTACCATTAACAATATAAAAAAACTTAACGGAAAAACCTTTTTCGGGATAATATCTCTGTCTAATTCGTATATTGAAATAGCATCAAAGGCGGCAGAATATTTTTAATCTTACCTCATCTAATTCTGAATCGTTAGAAATAATAAGAGATAAAGGGAATGTACGAGAACTTTTTAAGGGTTATAAATTTTTCTGTAGAGAATAAGGTGATATACGATGTTAAAGAGCTTGAAGAGTGGAATACTTTTTCCAGCAGTTACAAAGTCAGTAAATGGAACAGGAAGTATTGATGTAAAAGTCTCTTTACATAAGGATGACTTATATAAAGAGACAAAAAAAGATGCTAGCAAAATATGGAGAAGTACTTATTGAAAAAGTATGAAACAGGTAATTTAATTAGCCATGAATTACTAGTACAAGATGGTAGGATGTTAAGTTTAGGATTTACAAATAGAATTCTTGGGCATATACCACATTTTTGTTGAGATTTCTATTCTTTCCCTTATATATTAGATTTACAAGAGAAACAAAAAAATTGGAACAATATAGTGATATAATTATCTCTTTACTTGCTTATAGAAATGGCGCACTTCATATTGAATATATTCTAACTGAGAATGGGACAAAACTAATTGAAATAAATGGTAGATTAGGTGGTGGAATGCTCGGTTCAATGATTTCAAAATCTTTTTGGAATAGATATCTATGACTACATCATTAAGATTTTTTTGCTCTGAACAAAATGCTGAGATAAAACACTTCTTACCTCAAAAAAAGCCTATTCTACTACTGTTATTTACTCCCAAGAAGAGGGAGAATTACTATATAAAGATGATTCACTGGTACATAATTACCCTAATATTGAAGAATTCTATTTTAGTGCTAAAATTGGTTATTACTTCAAAGAACCTACTAATTTTTAGAGGTGATTTAGGTTATATAATGTCTTTTTGGTAAAAAAATACTGAGGAAGCATATCTTAAGGGACAGTCAGCATTATCTACTTTAATAATGAAAATAAAGGACTAAAGCAATAACTCTAAATACATCTGATTTTTTTATAGGACATTTCATAAAAAAATCTACATACCTAGAGTCCTATTTAGTTATGTATCTTACATAAAGAGAAAGGAATTAATTATCATGAAATTATCTTTGTATAGTGAAGTTGAACATTACCATTCTTTAAGTTCTTATTCTTTAAATGATATTACACATACTGATACCCCCAAAAAAATATTATTGAAAAAGTCTAAAAAAAGATAAGGATAGATACCCAATAGTAATACTTAATAAAGACCATAAAGTAATTGGTTTTTTTGCCTACACCTAAACACTGGTCCTAAAGAGTACGGCTATTATCAAAATGATTATGCGCTTATTAGAGGATTTTCTATTGATGATAATTTCAGAAATCAAGGATATGGTTCTAATGCTCTGAATGGAATATTTGAATTCATAGATTCAACTTTAAAAATTAGAAATTAACCATATTATATTGGCTGTAAATGAAAAAAATATATTGGCTCAAAAAGCATATAGAAATTCAGGTTTTTTTGTTGTGAAAAAAAGATTTAGAAGGAAAAAGGGGAAATTATTATGGAGAAAAGCAGAAACTAGTAATGATACTAGTTTCTGCTTTTTCTCTAAGTCTGCTATAAATTTATAACATGTTGAAATAAGATGTGAATAAATTGATTGCAGAATTCAAACCAATTTCTAATAATGTTTTTAGAAAAACTCGGCGGACTATTCCAGATTCAATCCACTATAATATTCTATCTTATTTGCATATTTTTGAGAGAAATGCCAGATTTCAATTTAAAAATTTTTTTAAATTTGTTTCTTATAGTTTGTCTTTTTAATAATTTTATTATATAATAGATGTATTTTTAAATAAATATTGGTTGTGAAAAGTGGGAATATCGACATGAAATCAAATTTTGGACAAACCTTACGAAAAAAATTAGAAAAAGTAAAAATATCTCTATTACTCAGTTAGAGGATAGTTGTTTATCGAAATCTCAAATTTCAAGATTTGAACGAGGAGAGTCCGAAATTTCATGTATAAGACTGATCAACCTTCTTAATAAATTAAATGTTACTATTGATGAGTTTATATCAATTCATAACAATAATATGTTGCCCTGATTTCCGACACTAATTAATAACATAAGAAAACTGTACTCGAAATGACGTGGAATCGTTAAAAATCTTACTTAATGCAAACTCAAAATACACCACTAACTCTCTCGAAAAATACGATGCTAAAAATCTCTATTATATACACTTACTCCTGACATTTCACCAAGTGAAGAGGAGTTGCTTGAATTAACTGATTATCTATTCTCGGTTGAAATTTGGGGTTTTTATGAAATAGTGCTACTTGGAAATTGTATTAGAACCCTCAATTATAGTACTGTCTTCTTACTAACAAAAAAATGGTCAAAAATTATCATTTTTCAGTAAATAATAAAACTAATAAAATTTTAGTGACTCAGCTCTCAATAAATTGCTTGATAAGTAGTATAGATAATGAGTTTTTTTAACAATTGTCAATTCCTTATCAAAGAAATTAAAGACTTGCTCCGAGACGAGTTAAACTTTTACGAGGAGACTGTTTTTACCTATGCCAATGGATACTATGAGTATAAACTTGGACTAAGTACAGGTAAAAAAAGATGGAAAAATCCCTTGAAATCTTGGAACTATTAAATAAACATAATCTACATTCAAGTTATAAGAAACATTACCTAGAACATATAAAACAATAAATACTTATCGCTATCTACTGTTTAGTAGCAAACACGGTAAGTGTACGGACACTTACTGAAAAATTGACGAAGCAGACCTTTTAAGATATTGCTTTTTGTCAATTTTTTTATCTTAGGAAGAATCCTACCTCTACTCTTTTTAAATTTAAAAAGAGATCTCATTATGACAAATTGCACTTTTCAAAGAGAAGTTGACACAAAGTCATACCAAAAACTATGACTGAGTTTTTTTATAAAAATGCGTTTCTGAGGAACATATCTACATCATTAATATAAGTCTGAGCAAAAAGTCTTTAAAATCAAAAAAACGCATAGTATCAGATATTGAACAATCTTGATATTATGCATTTTATTTCACTTCATTTTCTCCTGAAATTGAGTTTTTCCTATCCTCAACATCTTCTAGCCAATATTGGCAACAACACCAATTAAATGGCAAAGTATGTGAACACCCTTATAGAAAAGACGTGGACTATGAATTCTCTTTCTTTTCAAGTTTCTTTTCTGATTTTTTCTTCTCCACTTTTTCCCCTGAATCAGTCCCTACCTTTTCCATTTTATCTGTTTTCTCTTCTTTAATTTCGACTGAAGGAAAGATGAATTCATATTGATTCTTTTGTGTACGAACCCTTGTCACCAAGCTTGTCTTCTTATTTTGATAACTCACCTGACCTAGATTAAAGGCCTGTTCCCCACTTTCCTTATCAATCTTATCCTTGGTTCGTTTAGCCATAGCAAAAGCAACCAATTTTTCTTTATTCAAGGCATAGTCTTGATAGTGGGCAACTTGTCGGTTCAAGTAAAATTGTAACAAAAGACTAAAGATGGCTGCTATGGTGACTGCATAGAGGAGAACACCTGCCTTAACTTTTTTCTTTTTCCACACGATAGATGAACTCCCTTTCTAAGCCTTTTTGGAACTGGAAACGAAAACGCACCAGTTGATTCTCCTCTGTAATCTGTGCAGATTTGAGACCATAAACCATAGGCTGATAACCTCGTCCACTGGCATCGGTTTTCCGAAAATCATCTGATTTAGACTTCCCTATCGCAATTTCCTTGCCATCCTGCTTCATGTAGAGGCGATTGCCCTCCACTTTTTCGAATTGCGAACGGTCTAACTCTGCCTCCAGCTGATCCACAAACAAGAGCCACTCTTTTTGCTCACTTTGTTGCTGGTAGCGAACCTCTGAGATGAGGAGCTGACTCATGGCTTGAAAGAGGAGTAAACTTCCACTAACGACAATAAGAGCAATCAGGGATTCCAACAAGGTAAAAGCCTTGACCTTATGGCTCTTTGATTGCCAACAACTGTTCTGAACCATGGTAGACCTCCAATCCTTTTTCACTAGAAAACACCTGAATCTCAACTCCGTTGATATTGACCTGATTTTGACCTGTCTGCAAGGCTATCTTAGCTACCCTCAAGACTTCTTCCTTTTGCAAAATTTTTGCTTCTTCTTGTCTATTTTTCTGAATTTGTCCCAAGAGGAGAGTCGCGATGCTGGCAAAGATAGCTAGAGCAACTACTGCTTCCAGTAAAATCACTGCCCTAATTTTTTGTTTCCTTAATGCGTTTAATTTTTCCATTTCCTAGATATAATTGATAACGAATTGCTCCTTTACTGGTCTGAAATTCAACCTTAGCCAGAGACGAATTGCCCCCAGCTCGGTCAAATGTAATACTTTGGCCTAATGGTGCCTGAATTCCTTTAGGAACTGTCAACTTTTGACTGCCATTGCTAATCGTCTGCCCATCTAAGTTTAGACTAGTCTTTTGCTGACTGGCTACACTGCGTTTTTGGGTTTCCCGATAGAGTTCTTCAAACTCCATAAAGAAAATCTGCTCCTCTACCGCCGCAAAAGTGGACTGAACAGAGCCGGACAAGCCCAAGGCAAGGATACTCACAAGACCCAAAACCAAGAGACTTTCAAGCATGGTAAAGGCCTTAATCTGAAACACTTTGACTGGTACCTTGTTTAGCATGGTATTCTTTATAGGCTTTAGCCTGTTCTTTTGTGATTCGCCCATCGTCTTGTAACTTGCTTAGACTAGCCTCTTCATTTTTATCCAAGCTATAAAGTTCTGCCTGGCTTTCCACCACCTTAACAACAGCAGCTTTTCCTTTGTCATTGACTGCTTCTTTTTGCTTGGTCAAATTAGGTACAAAGAGCAAGAGAAGTACGCTGATAATCAACAAGACCACCAACATCTCCACAAGTGTGAAAGCCTTCACTTTCGCTTTTTTCAAGAATGTCATCATTTTTTTCATTTTAAAAATTTACCTCCATATTTTGATACATGGGCATGAGCATTGCCGCATAAAGTAAAACGATAATCAGTGCCACAAAGATAAAAACCAGTGGCTGCACCAGATTCATGGTGCGATTAACCCGGGTAAAAAAGGCTTCCCAAGTTTTTTCAGCATAGATTTCCAACTCACTACCCAGCTTGGACTTGACCTCCCCATATTCGATAATGAGACTCAACTCTTTCTTAAAGAAAGGATAGGTCCCTATCGTCTGAGAAAATTCTCGACCATTTTGGAGAGCATGAGCCAGATCTTGACCGATTTCTTTAAAGAGCTGGGAACCTTGTTCCTGCATCATCTGAAAAATCTGCGTCAGCTCCATTCCCTGCGAAATCATATTCCCCCACTCACGCGCATAATAAGCCGTCAGATAGGTCTGAACAAAGATTCCAAGAAAGGGAAGGCGTGCTAAGATAGAAAAGACGCGCATCTTAGAACTTCTTTTATAGAAAGTGAGTGCTAAAAGGGCAAGTACGGAAACAAACCCTACCATTCCTAAAAAGATTTGTGGCAAATTGCCAATGATTTGGGTAGCAATATTGCTACTATCCAGTTGTGGTAGTAAGTAATTACGTAGCCCCAGCATAATTAAGAGAAGAAATCCCAGCAAATCAAGGGGTAGGTCGCTACTTCAATTAACTTTTTCTTGACCTTGGCCAGATTGTCTAGATACTCCTCTATCTTTCCCAAACTCAGGTGGAGATTCCCATGCACTTCAGCTAGGGATAACTGGGTGACAATGGCACTTGAAAAGCCCAAACTAGCCATCATTTCTGAGAATGATTTCCCCTGAGACAAACCCGTGCGCATCTGGATCACACACTGCTTGTCCAACAAGGCACTCCTATCTAAAAAGGAGATGGTCTCCACCAGATGAAAACCGCTGGAAAAGAGATTGTTAAATAGGGTGATGATATTTTTTTGCTTAGCGGTAGCTAATTTTTTCCGTTTCAGCCTGAAGACTTGTGATATGTCCATCTTTAAGAAGCTGGTTAATCTGTTCATTCCAGCTAGTTGGCTGATGTTCTTGATAGTCTTTGTTTGCAAAGTCAACGATTCCTCCTCCCCCGATCAATCTTTGATAGCAGACTCCTTGTAGCACTACTTTTAGTTCCTCTTCACTCACACCCAACTCCAGCAGGCGCTCATAAACACCTCGAATACTCTTGGCATGAATGGTTGAAAAGACTGTCGCCCCTGTCAAACTGGCTCTGACTACTGCACGCGCCGTCTCGCTGTCCCTAATTTCTCCGATAATCAAAAGATCTGGCCGATGACGTAAGGAAAGCTTGATGAGATTTTCATAGGTAAGCCCAATCGCCTCATTCAACTGCAACTGGAGCATGTCGTCTGCTTGATTTCGACAGGATCTTCGATGGACATGACTTGCTGTCCTTTAAAGAGGGACTTAGCCAATTCATGCATCAGGGTTGTCTTACCACTTCCGACTGGACCAGCAAAAAGGTAAAGTCCCCGTTGCCTATACTGCTTGCCCAATTCGTCAATATCCTGAAACCAAAAATGCAACTCCTGCTCCTCATCGTGCAATAAACGAATCACCAAACTCTCATGCCCTCGATAATCGCCTACAGTAGATAAACGTAGGGACGCCATCTTCTGGTCATATTCATAATCACAGGAACCAAGTTGACTACGTCGCTTTTCTCCAACATTCATACCCGCCACAAACTTAAAGTGACTGATGACGGCCGCAAACTTTTCAAAATCATAACTACCGATTTTACAGCGCTCGTCTCCTACCCTCATATGAAGCTCATAGGCATCTAACTTAGGGACAAAATAAATATCCTGTGCTCCTTTTTTCCGAGCCGAACGAATGATTTCTTGTGCAATTTCTTGAACCATACTTACCTCCTCACCTATACTATTCGCAAAGATTTGGAAAAATAAAAAAAGCAACTCCCAAAAAGTTACTTTTCTCTATTTTAATTTCATACGGCAAGAACGGTGTCTTTCCTGACCAGTTTGTTTTTCATATCCTGGGCGTAGTTTTTCATCTGGGATAACCTGCTCATCCTGCAAAAGAGCCAAAGAATGGTATTGTTGTAAATACTCATCACATTCATCGCACCAGCGTTGGTCTTCCGGGTCCCAAAAAATGGTCATCAAGTCACTTCTACTTTTATAAAGAGGAGATTCTTGTTCCAATCTAAACCAGCAAGTTTTGTAGTATTTGAGAGCATCATAATACTGGTCAAATTTTCTACTTGCTACAATATCTTCTTCCCAACCCTCTATAAACCACCAAGGTTCAAAATCTCCGTACATTTCTATAACACGATACATATTCATTCATTCCTTTGTACCGTATATTATAACTAATTCCATTAAACAAGAAAAGAAATATGCTCATTTCTTAATTTTTCGATAAAAAATCCAGCCATCTAATTTGATCTGCTTCCTTACGGACTAGTAGTCACATAATAAAAAAGCAGAAGCTAGCCTCTAACTTCTGCCTTCTCTCTTATGCTTGATAACGTTTCACACCATCTAGGTAGGTTGCTACCAATTCCAAATCTTTATCTAATACGATAAAGTCAGCGTCATAGCCTTCACGGATTTGTCCACAAACATCATCAATGTGAACAGATTTTGCTGGGTTAAGGCTAGCCATCATAACTGCTTCATGTGGATTTGCAATACCCCACTCGACTACATTTCTCATACCATCTTTAAGTTTGAGGATAGAACCTGCCAAATTACCAGTAGATTTGAGACGTGCAGTTCCATTTGCTACTACAACAGGGAATTCTCCCAACATATAGTCACCGTCTTCAAGTCCACCAGCTGTCATACAGTCCGTAATAAGGGCGATGTTTTCTGTCCCCTTTTGCTTAAGTAAAATCTCACAAGCTTTTGGATCTACGTGATAACCATCACAAATCAATTCTGCGTAAGTATGTGGGAGCTCATACATGGCTCCTACCATACCTAGTTCGCGGTGTGTTAAACCACGCATCCCATTATAGGCATGTACCCATACACTAGCTCCAGCATCAACTGCCTTCTTAGCTTGTTCAAATGTCGCATCTGAGTGTCCAAGTGCAACTGTCACACCTTCACCTGTAATAGTACGTACAAAATCTTCCACCCCATCACGTTCTGGTGCAATAGCGATTTTATTTAGCATCCCTTTTGCAGCATTCTGCCAAGAATGAAACTCCTCAACACCCGGGTCTCTCATATAAGTTGGATTTTGTGCACCCTTAAAAGTTTCTGTGAAATATGGACCTTCATAATAAATCCCACGAATCTTAGCACCTGTTGCTTCTTTGTAATGGTTCCCAAGATTTTCAGTGACTGCAAGCAATTGCTCATAAGTGGCTGTTAAAGTTGTGGGCAAGAAACTGGTAACACCGGTACTAAGAAGTCCTTCACTCATAGTATGCAATGTACCTTCAATGTTGTTGTCCATCACATCTACACCTGCATATCCATGAATATGAGTATCCACAAGACCTGGTGCAATGCTATAACCAGTATAGTCAAGAACCTCTGCTCCTTCAGGAATTTGATCCACATGTTTCCCAAATTTGCCATCAACAAGTTCTAAGTACCCACCGCAACGAATGCCAAATGGATAGAAAAACTGATCCGCTTTAACGTAATTAGGCATAATAATGACCTCCTTAAAAGATTACTTTTGATATTTATTATGTCAATTACATTATAAACCTTTCTGATTCATTTGTAAATGGTATAGACCTATTTTCTAGAGATATTTTAAAAGAGCTGGATTTCTCCAACTCTTCTCTTTTTAATATAAGTTATTTTGATTTGACTGGCTTGTCTTGAGCTGTTTGCAAGGCTGTAGCAATCGTATCTGCATACAATTTAGCTCCTGCTTCAATTTTACTGTTATCACTGCCAAAATGGACTTGGTCTGTTCCAGTCCAAATTTCTGGATGTTCCTTAGCAGCTTGATTCCAATCAGCAATAGTGATATAAGGAGTCTTCTCTGCCAATTCTCTCATATAAGCAGCAGCCTTCTCAACGATTGCATAGGTCTCTTTTGTCTTATCTCCTTCATAAGGAGTCACTAAAATCATATGGTGGCCCTTAGGAAGATTTTTTACGATACTATCCCAGTCTTCCTTGTAATTTTCAGGATTATTTACCCCAGTAGCAATAACCACCATCTTTGGTAGAAATTTATTCTGGCTATTATTTAGCATGATTTCATTGGCAGTCTTGGTTGTTCTGCTGACCTGCGCGTTAATCTGTGCTCCAGGAAGGGCTGTCTGCAGGGCTGTATTGGCCCTTAGAGCCACTGAGTCACCAATTAACATAGTGCCATCAGCAATTCCCAAACTATTTGCATCTGCCCTTTCTGTCGTCACCTTGGTTTGGCTAATATTTGTTGCAGCTTGCTTCAAACCATTGACAGTCAAATCTGTCTCAAAAGCTCCCACTTGTGGTGCCAACAGAGTTACTAAGAAGACAATGAAGGCCAAGATTCCTGTACTTGTTGCAAGGATTGTGTGAATATAAGGCAGGGGACGAAGAGTTTGTAAAATAGGTGTGCTCTTTCCCGCAATCCACGGCTCCAATACATAAAATGAAAGACTGGCGAATCCATAAGAACAAATCAAAGTCAGTAACACAGCAAGAAGATTTGATGTCAACTGTGAGAAAATAATGTAGAAAGGCCAATGGAAAAGATAAACCGCATAGCTAGTATCCGCTAAAAAGCTGATCATCTTTGGCTCCTGCACGTTAGGAGTCTTTTCATGTAAGACACGCGCCGCCAGAATCATAGCAAGGGCTGCAAGGCTGGCAAGCAAGAAGCCCATAAGATAGGCAAAGAGATAGGTAAATTTGACAAAGAAGGTCAAAATGAGTAAGAAGGCAAAACCTCCTGCAAAAACTAAAAGGGTCTTGCGTAAATTCCAGATTTTATCCAATTGCTTAACTAGGGAAGTCGTCTGACGAACACCTACGATAGTTGCTAACACACTTCCCAAAAAGAATGGATAGACATGAGTTAAACTGGAGAAGTAGACAGAGGAATAAGAGGTTACTAGAAAACTACCAATAAACATGGAGAAGAAGCTAATCAAGAAGGCAGCAGCAGACAAGAGAAAAACCATTCCCTTCAACTGACCATTTGATTTAGCCTGTTTGGATAAGAACCAAACTGCCAATCCCCAAAGAATATAGTAGTGAACCTCAACAGCCAAGCTCCAGTTATGAACAAACAAATGAGGAATGAACTGAGATTCATAACTCCCACCTGTTAGAAGTTCATAGAAGTTAGTCACAAAGCCTAAGACACCCGCAATCTGACCGCCAATTCCAGCCACATAGTCTTGGCGAACTAGGAAGGTAAAGGGCATGGTCACCAAGACCATCAAAACCACAGGTGGCACAATCCGATAAAAACGTCTCCTAAAAAATCCTATCAAATCAATCTCACGATTCTTAGAAAATTCTTCGATGAGTAGAGCTGTAATCAGGAAACCTGAAAATGTGAAAAAGACATCTACCCCGAAAAATCCTCCAGGAAAGATGGTCTGAAAGAAGTGATACAAGAGTACCAAAAGTAAACCTGTAATCCTAATCAAGGAAAACCATTTAATGCGCATACGAGTTTATTCTCCCTTTCATTATACACTTTATTCTATCAAAAAAAGAAGAAAAATCCCAAGAGAAAACTTAGGATTTTTAGCTTATATCTATTCCGTTTTAGAAATTGCGTCCTGACTTATTATAGCCATATTTTTCCACAAAATACTCACGGAATTCCAAGAGATTGTCATCCATGATGGCTGTCGCACTTGCTTCATCAGGTTAAGCAAGAAGTAAAGATTGTGATAGCTAGTCAAGCGGATACCAAAGGTTTCATCAGCCTTAAGCAGGTGACGAAGGTAGGCGCGTGTGTAGTTCTTACATGTGTAGCAATCACACTCAGGATCGAGTGGCGTAAAGTCCTCAGCAAACTGGGCATTTTTGACAACCAAACGTCCTTGACTGGTCATACAAGTACCGTTACGAGCGATTCGAGTCGGCAAGACACAGTCAAACATATCCACACCACGAATGACCCCATCGATCAAGCTATCTGGCGCTCCCACACCCATCAGATAACGAGGTTTGTTTTCAGGCAACAGTTGGGTTGTGAAGTCCAAGACAGCATTCATCTCTTCGTGGGTTTCTCCCACCGCCAAACCACCGATAGAGTAACCTGAGAAATCCATGCTGACAAGGTCATGAGCCGATTGGCGACGAAGGTCTTCAAACCCTGCCCCCTGTACAATCCCAAATAATCCTTGGTCATGCGGACGACGATGAGCCTTCAAACCTCGTTCAGCCCAACGGCTAGTACGCTCTATTGATTTCTTAACGTAGTCGTAAGGTTGATAAAACTGAGGACATTCGTCAAAGGACATCATAATGTCTGAGCCCAGATTGTTCTGAATAGAGATGGCCTTCTCTGGGGACAAGAACATCTTGGAACCATTGAGATGGTTTTTAAAGGTTACCCCTTCTTCTGTGATATTGCGGCTATCTGCTAAAGAATAAACCTGGAAACCACCACTATCTGTCAAGATTGGTTGGTCCCAGTTCATGAACTTGTGGAGACCGCCTGCGCGTGCAATGAGTTCATCTCCAGGGCGAAGCCAGAGATGATAGGTGTTTGACAGGATAATTCCCGAACCCATCTCCTTCAATTCTTCAGGTGACTGAGTTTTGACAGTGGCTTGAGTCCCAACTGGCATAAACATAGGTGTCGGGAAGGTCCCGTGGGGAGTGATGATTTCCCCCAGACGAGCTCCCGTGTGTTTTTCTTTCTTAATCAAACGATATTTGATTGGTGAATCTGACATTTTTTACCTCCGAAGCTGGGAAAGACAGTCCCAGTTCATACTTTGTGCCCAAGGGCATACTGTATGATTTTATCAAAAAAAGCAGGAACTGTCACGAACTATGGTATAATGAGAGAATGAAATACCCAAAAATTGATTTAAAAACCATTCGTCTGCAGTCCAGACAATTTCAGGCTGAAAATCCCCGCCTCTTTCTCGTCTATCTCTTACCTAGTATACTGGTCATCTTGTCTGGCTTCCTCAATCCCTTAGAGCGCATCAACGAGAGTGTTTTAGAACAACCCTTTGTAAGCGTGTTTGGCCATGTATTCCAAGCCTACCTTTTTCCACTATTAGTCTCCTTTATCGGAGCTATTCTTCTAACCAGTTCAGTCTATACAACCCTAAAACTCATCAAGAATCCTGATACAGAACTATCCGTCAAAAATAGTCTCACTCTCTTTAACGAAGAGCACTTTTCACAAACCTTTTTGACTCTTCTTCTCAAACGTTTCTACCTCTTCTTATGGAGCATTCCTAGTCTACTTGGGATTTACTTCCCCTCTTTTACAGTAGCTTTCTAGCAAAGAAATTCGTTGTCCTTCATCCTGAGTTTCCTAATCTGGATCTCACATCAATTGAAACCGAACGTTTCCTCATGACCTTTGCTCTTTACTTTCTAGCAAGTATCTTCTTGATGATGGTCGGAAATAGTCTCTATATTCCACAATACTATGCCTATTCGCAGGTAGAATTTCTCCTCTGTGACACCCTAGACTTGGGACAAGCCAAACCAGGACAAATCCTTAAAACCAGCCGTTTCCTGATGAAAGGCTACAAATTTCAACGTTTTGTCCTAGACTTACAACTCCTTCCTTGGTACTTCCTCAATTGGATTACCTTTGGGATTGCTAGTTTCTCACTCCTACCCTACATTCAAATCAATAAAATAATTTTTTACCGAGCAGTATTAGCTCGAAAACGTCCAAAAGCTTGAAGGTGACCCCTCAAGCTTTTTTCTATCAATGAGTTTCTCCCCCTACCAACTTGAGGTCCCGATCTCCATGTTCTATAATGGCCCCGATTGCTGCTTCTATACCTCGCCTAATGTCCACTAAACTCATAGCTGGGGTAGTCGGTCGATTCACCACCTGTTCCATCATATAAGGAATATGCATAAAACCTGCCTTAACCTGTGGAAATTTCTTTTCTACCAAATAGAGGGCCTGATACATCAAATGATTGCAGACAAAAGTCCCTGCCGTATTGGAAACAGAGGCCGGCAATCCCTCTTTTTTTATAGCCTGAACCATCGCTTTAATCGGTAAACTACTAAAGTAGGCAGAGGCACCGTCTGGGCGAATGGGAAGGTCAATCGGTTGATTACCTTCGTTATCAGGAATGCGTGCATCGTCTTGATTAATGGCTACTCGTTCAGGTGTCAAACTAGTTCTTCCACCAGCTTGGCCGATACAAAGGACAAAATCAGGTTGATAACGACTCATCTCTTCTTCCAATACTTGAGCCGATTTGTGAAAAACTGTTGGCACTTCTAGCCAGTGGACCTCAGCGCCATGGATTTCAGATGGCAAACCTTTAATGGCCTCCAAAGCTGGATTGACCTTTTCCCCTCCAAAGGGCTCAAAACCTGTCACTAATACTTTCATTTCTAACTCCTCAAAACTAATTCAATGAGACTTTTTTCTTAAAAACAAGTATAACATATTTCTCTTCTTCTGGAGTGAAAAGGACTAGCGAGACTAAGATTGACCTTTGAACTTATTTAAAGAGAAAAATACTAATCAAGGCCAAAATAGCTGGTCCACCTTGCTTCAAAATAATTTTCTTATCCGCTGTTAGAGAGCCATAAGCCGCAGCACCAATCACAAATAAGACAAAAATAGTCACAATTTCTAAATTCTGTGAGAAATAAATCCCATACAGGAGAAAGACTCCTAGCAGAGCATTATAAATCCCTTGATTTTTAAACAATGAACTTACTGACGGACGAGCCAGTTCTTCCTTGTCCATGTTAAAGACACGACTAGTCGCATCTGATTGCGTTGCAATACTTTCCAAATAAAAAATGTAAAAATGCTCCAAAGCAACAATCGTTGCTAAAATGATTGTCATAATTGACATCTATTTCTCCTTAAATTTCTATATTTTCAATACCCAAAACCAATTTATTTAATAAACGGCTGAGTTCTGTTTTTTCGGATTCTGTCAAAAATACTTTCCATTGCTTTCTTAACCCTGATGTGCTGCAGAGGGGATTCACCACTAACTGCTCCTTAGCATACCTCGTAGCCTCTACCAACACTTCTCGCTGATTTTCAAGATTGCGATGGCGCTCCACCAAACCTTCCATTTCCAAAATCTTGAAATGTCGTGTCAAGGCAGCCTGATCAATCTTCAAACGCTCCTGAACCGCTATTTGATTACAAGGGGAATGCTCCAGCAAAAACAGTAAAATCTGATATCGTGTCAAACTAATCCCTAGCTTTTTTCAAACAATTGCGTACTCGCTTGCTCAGACAAGCGGAGTTTATAAAGTAAATCTTGAATCTCTATCATTTCTTTCTCCTTTAACTTGATTTATCAATAGTTGATAAATCAATTATATTATAAAGTAAAATCAATTGCAAGAATGTTGCTTAATGCATTATAAGATTGTAATTTTCCATTCAAATTGACAAATAAAAAACGAATGAGACTCGCTTCCTATCACGAAAGCTAGATCTCATTCGTCAAAATGTTATTACAAAGTCTGGTTTATCCATTCATTGAAACGTGAACGTGGTCATAGTGTTTTCTGTCACGCTACCACGGTCTGGCATTGGGTTCCAAGTATTAGCTGGTCCATATTTACTTGGGTATGGTGCGTAGAAGCGTTGTTTCCAGATGATGTAGCTAATGCCACGGCTAGCCATATTTTGGATAGCATAATCTGCAATTTGGTCTCCAAGGGCTGAGCTTACTGGAACCATAAAGTCAATTGCAAGGCCTTTTCCGTGGTCTCCGCTATCCCCAGGACGGTAGCCGCTAAAGGATGTGATGCCAAACAAGTTGGCAATTTCTTCTTTAAAGGCAGCTGTTTGTGGTTGAAGGCCTGCATTTTCAGATTTCGCTACTGCAAGTCCAGCATAATCGGGCGCAGCTGGAGCTGTGTAAGTTGTTGAAATTGTTTTCGTATCTTTTGGTTGATAAGTAGAAACTGTTGGTGTAGCTTCACTTGATGATGCTTCTTTTGCTTCTTCTGAACTTGTTGCAGTTGCTTTTTCTGCTACTGGAATTGTAGTTGTTGCCACTGCTGACTCAGTTTGAGGGCTTTCTTGTGCTTCCTGCTCCTCAGCTGGAGTCTTTGCCTGAGGAGCTGCTTCTGCAACTGCACTACTTGTTTCGGCTGTTTGCTCCTCTGGGACAGAAGTGCCCGTAGATTGTGCCACTTCTTCTGTAGCAGTCACTGTCTCTGTAACTTCTGAACTTGTTGCTACTTCTTTTGTACTTGTAGTTTCTACCGCTTTTGGAGCTTCTGCAATTGGTTGAGAAAGATCTGCAACTTGAACAGTTTGATCATCTACGGTTACTTGATTGGTTGTCAAATCTGCTGTCGCAGTTGTCACTTCTTCACTAGAGTCCGCTTGAGGAGTTTGGATTTCAACTTCTGTTACTTCTTCTGCTTCATTGACAGTCGTTGTCAAAACAGTTTCTGGGAAAATCAAGTCCATATTAGTGATTTTATTCAAATTCGCAAGAACTGTGACATCTACACCCAAGGCTTCTGCAATGATGCTCAAGGTATCACCATACTGAACGGTATAGCTTGTTTTGTTATCCGTTTTAGTCAAATCATTTTGGATTTGCTCAACACTACGTGCAGTCCAAAGAATTTCTTCTGCTTGGGTTGCCAATACTGGGGCAAATGACAAGGCTACTGTTGAGGCTAATAATATTCTTTTCTTCATTCTTTCAAATTCCTTTCAAATGAGTACCTGTCTATCATAACACAAAAAATGCAGAAAAAAAGCCCTCTCGGGCCTATTTAACAGAACTGTCCATTCCTTGTAACAAACTCGGTTACTTGAAATAGTTTGTTAGGTCTCTGTCACAAAACTGACACAATCTTTTTATCGCTCAACCTCAAAAATATGGGAAATATCTACTAACGCTTGAATCCTGTGATTACCTTCATAAATCGACTCTAAAAAGTTGAGACTTTGAATCCCACTATTCTGGGCAAATTTCACATCCAGAGTTCGATCCCCTATATAATAGGTCTTCTCAGAATCCAACTGATACTTGTCTAACAGATAGGTAGCCGCTTCTGGACTGGGCTTCCGCGCAAAGCCACTCTGACTGGTTAAAATCTCTGTAAAATAAGATCCCAAACCCAAGTCTCTTAGAATGGTAAAAGCGTTGTCTCCCTTATGAGTGTAAACAAACTGCTGAATCCCTGTCTCGTCTGCCCAAGCTAGCACCTCACGCGCACCTGGCATCAAAACTACCTGAGCATTCTTCTCAGCCAGACTCTGGGCACGCACCTGATTTAGCACTTCCACATCTAGCTTTCGCTCTTCTGCCACCTGCACAAGCAAATCTTGCACCGAATATTTGAGGATAAACTCTCTTTACTTTCTCCTTATCATAAGGAATAGAAAACTGAGCAAAAGTCTCCTCAATCCCTGATAAAATCGCTTCATAAGAGTCCAATAAAGTCCCGTCTAAATCCCAAATAAAAGCTGTTTTTTGCATTTCCTATCCTTTCAAGCTCATATAGCGCTGGTAGCGATAGCGTAGAAATAACCAACGAAAACCATTATCTAAAAGGGTTCCAGCCCAAATACCAGGCAAGCCCCAACCAAGAACAATCCCCATCAGATAAGCTGTCCCAATGCGGATACACCACATCCCTATACTTGTCGCATAAAAGGGAAGGCGAGCATTCCCCAATCCCTGCCAAACAGCTGTATAGATGACTGTCCCTGTCGTCATAGGAGTTCCTAGTAGAGAGAAAAGTGTCACTAGAACACTAGCCTCCACCGCTAGAGAATCAGTCGTATAGAGATGAGTCAGTGGTATTCCTAAGGCATAGACACTAAGCGTCAAGGGCAACATGAGAAGCAGAGAAAGCCAAAAGGTTTGCTTGCTCAAACTAGCGACTCTTTTCCAATTATCCTCTCCAACTGCTCGAGCTACCAGCATGACCGTTGCCGTAGCAACTCCAAAAGCAGGCATGTAGTTAAACTGGGTCAAGACTTCTCCGATTGCATTTCCAGCCACGGCCTCTGTCCCAAAAGAAACAACCAAGGCAATGATAAGGACATCACCAGCCCTCATCATAAGCCGCTCTCCAGCTGCTGGTAAAGCCAAGGTCAATAGTTCCTTATCTAAACCAAAAGTCGGTTTCTCAAAAGGCAGCTTTAATTGCGACCATAAAATCACAAGACCAACCAAACGAGACAGAATAGTCCCCCAAGCAACACCAGCTATCCCCATATCCAGAACAAATAGCTAGACTTGAAAAAAGAATATTCAAGGCATTGGAGAAAAGACTCACATAGAGGGGCAAACGTGGATTATGCGTTGCACGAATCAAGGCTCCCAGACTAGTCATCAAGCCCAAAAGAACAATCGAACCACCCACCAAAGATAAGTAGAGCCCACCACTCTCGGCCACAGTCTGTTCAGTCCCCAAAAGTCCTATCATCTCTTGCCCAGCGAAGATGGACAAAGATCCTAAAAGGAAACTTAATAGTAATGTAATCTTAATCGCCTCAGTCACATGATAGGCCAACTTCGACTGGTCTTTCTGCCCCAAACTTTTTGAAATAACACTGGAAATAGCAGCTCCCAGAGCTATGAAAATCGCCTGATAAATCGTGATAATATTGCCAGCTACTGATACACCCGAAATAGCTATCAATCCTAAATGAGCAACCAAATAACTGTCCACCATCCCCATGAGCATTTGCAAAAGGTTTTCTCCCATAGCTGGCAAGGCAATATTAAGAATGTCTTTATTTTTTTTTAACAATCTTTCCTCCTCATGAAAAGAAACTCAGTTGGTTTCCCAACCGAGTTTACTCCCTCTATCTTAAAGCCCTAGATAAGCCTCAACCGCTGCTTGCATATCAGTGGCTGCCACTGTCGTCTTATGACGAACAGGAGCTGTCTCAAGCCCATCAACTGCAGGTGGCACAGCCACTCCTGAGATTTCATGTAATTGAGCCAAGGCTTCAAAGTCAGTCAAACCTACTTTCCCTGTCACAGCTTCTACGGCAACCACTGGGAACTTGTATGGACTAGCTGTTGAAGCAATCACTGTCTTAGTCGCATCGCCAGTAGCCTCTTGGTATTTCTTATAAACTGCTGAGGCAACCGCTGTATGTGGATCCTCGATATAAGAATCTGACTCATAAACACGCTTAATTTCTGCCGCTGTTTCTTCCTCAGTCGCATATTCAGCTACAAATAGTTCAAGAATCTCTGTATCAAAGTCTGTCAATTCATATTGTCCTTGCGTGTTCAAGGCATTCATAAGTTCAGCTGTCTTAACCGCATCATTCCCCAAAAGATGGAAAATCAAGCGCTCCAAGTTTGAAGATACCAAGATATCCATAGATGGACTAGTTGTTACCTTAAACTCACGCTTCTTGTCGTAGACACGTGTCTTGAAGAAGTCTGTCAAAACATTGTTATCATTTGACGCACAGATCAATTTACCAACTGGGAGACCGATTTGTTTGGCATAAAAGGCAGCCAAGATATTTCCAAAGTTTCCAGTCGGCACTGTGAAGTTGACCTTATCACCAGACACAATCTCACCAGTCTTAACCAACTGAGCATAGGCATAAACATAATAAACAATTTGTGGCACCAAACGACCAATGTTCATAGAGTTAGCAGATGAAAATTGTAACTTGTTGGCCGCTAATTTTTCACGAAGGGGCACGTCATTAAACATGTTCTTCACATTTGTTTGGGCATCGTCAAAGTTACCATCAATGGCGATAACATGGGTATTGTTCCCAGTTTGAGTGGTCATTTGCAACTCTTGTACCTTGCTGACACCATCCTTTGGATAAAAGACGATAATCTCAGTGCCAGGAACATCCGCAAATCCTGCCATAGCAGCTTTACCAGTATCACCAGATGTCGCTGTCAAAATGACAATCTTGTTCTCCAAACCATGTTTCTTAGCAGCTGTTGTCATAAAGTATGGCAAGATAGACAAGGCCATATCCTTAAAGGCAATCGTTGAACCATGGAAAAGTTCCAAGTTATATTGTCCGTCTAATTTCACTAATGGCGCGATAGCTGGAGTATCAAACTTGCTATCGTAGGCATTGTTGATACAGTAGTCCAACTCCTCAGCTGTAAAGTCATCTAAAAATGCTGACAAAACTAGCTTAGCAACTTCCTGATAAGAAGCATCTTTCAATTTGTCAAAGTCCAAATCTACCTTTGGATAAGTGACCGGTGTAAACAAACCACCGTCCGTCGCCAAACCTTGCAAAATAGCTTGGCTGGCAGTTACTGTATTGTTGGCATCACGCGTTGATTGATAAACTAATGTCATTACTCTCTATCCTTTATCTATAGTCTCTTCCATTATATCATGATTTTTCAGAAAATTCTCGCTTTCCTAGAAAAATTATAGGCTCAATTCTTCTTTCAAAGGCTGTAAATAAGTCATTTCTTGCTTATTTCTCATCTCCAGTCCTTCCTCAGCTAGCAGGAGTAAGTCTTTGGAAAATCAATAATCGCAGTTTCTTCCTCATCTGTAAGCTTTTTCTTAGAAAATTGCCGTCTTAAAAACTTATAATCACAACCAAATTTCTTAAAGAAAGGTGCTGTTTCTAAGTAAACTACTAACTTATCTAAATTAACCAACAATCCCAAGTGAAAGGCGGCAGAAGCGAAGGTTTTATCTAGAGGCTGAGTACACACACTACGAAACTCAACTGTTCCCCGAGTCGTTAAGTCCTGGTACTGGTAACTACGATGAGTTTCAAAGTCTTTCTCTTGAGGGTAAATAAGAACCTCATCCCCATTAAGATCAAATGCTTGGATTTCAGGTGTCCCCAGATAGTCTCTTGCCTGAATTGGATAAAAATAGTAGGTTTGCCCATCACGTTCCGCAGTAAAAATTGCAGAATGATCTAGATAATCAAAAAAATTGTCTTCATCTTTAAAGAGTCTAGCATTGATCCCAACATTCTCTGGATAGATACCATGCATCGATTCTTCCCAGAAAATATCCCTTGAAATTTTCGTATCCCAATCTGCACCAGAAAACTCAGAGTTTGCAAATAAATAAGCCTTAGCTGCTTCAATTTGAGTAAAAACATTAATCACCCGTAAGTAGTTAGACTTTGAAACATCCAGCTGAACCTGACTCCCACAGATAAAAGCTCCATAGTCAGGGAATTGATGTAAGTCTGATTCAGTCACATTTCTACTCAAATTCAAATAGTCCATCAACATGCGATACCGTGAGTAAGCAACTGGACTATTCTCATTTTTATCCCAGTTGGGATGAATACCACAGCCAACAATAGCATGGTTTGATTCAGCTAACTTCTTCTGGATAGCTTCCATATAAATACTAAAACGTTCCTCAACAGCTTGTATTATTTCAGCCTTGGCAAATGCAAACTCAATCGTAGTATAGGAAACTTCAAATAAAATAGCATCCTGACTTACTGGATCCACTAACTGGATAGGATTCCCAAAATCATCAACCTTTTCGACAGTAAAATCAAAAGAAGAAACTAAATATCGGAATAAGTACTTGATAACTTCAACATCTGTAGCATCCCCTTCTAAGTTTACAACAGGATATTCCAGCTCTATCCCAACAAACAATCCAGGATTTTCTTTAATATTTTTCAAATACCGATGTTTTAATAAATCGATAGAACGAGACATACTTCCCTACACTTTCATAATCTAAATAAAATTTGAATAACTATTATTATACCAAAAATAATATAAAAATAGAATTGTGGCTCTATAATATTTGTAGTGGGTAAATCCCCTATGGATATTATGGAGCCTATTTTGTTAGTAGAAAAAAAGTCCCATAAAATCTATAATGAAAAAGCGACAAAACAACTCATTAGAAAGATTCATATGGAACAATTACATTTTATCACAAAATTACTAGACATTAAAGACCCTAATATCCAAATTATGGATGTCATTAATAAGGATACCCACAAGGAAATCATCGCTAGACTGGAATACGATGCCCCATCTTGCCCTAACTGTGGAAGTCAAATGAAGAAATATGACTTTCAAAAACCGTCTAAGGTCCCTTACCTCGAAACAACTGGTATACCTACTAGAATTCTCCTGAAAAAACGCCGTTTTAAGTGCTATCAGTGCTCAAAAACGGCTGTCGCTGAGACTTCCCTCGTCAAGAAAAATCATCAAATCCCTCGTATCATCAACCAAAAGATTGCTCATAAGTTGATTGAAAAGACTTCTATGACCGATATTGCTCATCAGCTGGCCATTTCAACTTCAACTGTTATTCGCAAGCTCAATGATTTTCACTTTGAGCATGATTTTTCTCACCTTCCTGAGATTATGTCTTGGGATGAGTACGCTTTCACCAAGGGAAAGATGAGTTTCATTGCGCAAGATTTTGATAATCTCAGTATCATCGCTGTTCTTGAGGGAAGAACACAAGCTGTCATCCGAAATCACTTTCTTCGCTACGATAGAGCCGTTCGATGTCAGGTGAAAATAATTACTATGGATATGTTTAGTCCTTATTATGACTTAGCTAAACAGCTTTTTCCGAATGCTAAAATCGTTCTAGATCGTTTCCATATTGTACAACATCTAAGCCGTGCTATGAGTCGTGTGCGTGTCCAAATCATGAATCAGTTTGAACGAAAATCCCATGAATACAAGGCTATCAAGCGCTACTGGAAACTCATTCAACAAGATAGTCGGAAACTCAGCAATAAACATTTTTATCGCCCGAATTTTCGCATGCACTTGACCAATAAAGAGATTCTAGACAAGCTTTTGAGCTATTCAGAAGATTTGAAACACCACTATAATCTCTATCAGCTCTTGCTTTTTCACTTTCAACATAAGAAACCTGAGAAATTCTTTGGTCTCATTAAGGATAATCTAAAGCAGGTTCATCCCCTTTTTCAGACTGTCTTTAAAACCTTTCTAAAAGATAAAGAGAAGATTGTCAACGCCCTTCAACTACCCTATTCCAACGCCAAATTAGAAGCGATCAATAATCTCATCAAACTTATCAAACGCAATGCCTTTGGTTTTCGAAACTTTGAAAACTTCAAAAAACGGATTTTCATCGCTCTGAACATCAAAAAAGAAAGGACGAAATTTGTCCTTTCTCGAGATTAGCTTTTTTTCAACCCACTACAGTTGACAAAGAGCCTCTTATTTCACAACGATATTAACGAGTTTAGTTGGCTCAAACAGTTTGAGGAACTGTTTGAGGTTGCAAATGAGTAAATAAATTGGTTATTTCACAACAATGTTAACTAATTTATTCGGTACCGCAATTACTTTCACGATGTCCTTACCGTCAATTTCTGCCTTGACTTTTTCATTAGCGAGAGCAATTTCTTGCAATTCTTCACGTGATAGATCTTTAGCAACCATGAGTTTGGCACGAACTTTTCCTTTGATTTGAACAACGATTTCGATTTCGTCTTCAACCAATTTGCTTTCGTCCCATGTTGGCCAAGCTACATAAGAGATAGATTCGCCAGTTGCTGCAACAG
>BNJU01005055.1_pt1 | contig 29105 bp, 29 predicted proteins | sample 8539281 | NCBI WGS metagenome assembly BNJU01 (sample SAMD00202456, study PRJDB9452) | human saliva metagenome | isolation source: human saliva | place: Japan
GTGGCGGTCTCGATCAGGAGATGGAGCGCTACGCCACCGTCACGGGTGGCCCGAGCGACCGCCCGACGGCGGCGCCTGGCTCTACGCCGAGACTGCCCGCCAGGTGCACGAGCTCTCGCCGGGTACCGGGTCGAGCTGCTCATCCCCGATTTCGAGGCAACCCCGAGGGCCCTGGAGGACGTCTTCTCCTCGCGCCCCGAGGTTCTCGGCCACAACCTGGAGACGGTCCCACGCATCTTCAAGCGGATCCGACCGGCCTTCTCCTACCAGGGCAGCCTCGACGTCATCACGGCCGCTGCGGAGGCGGGCCTGGTCACCAAGTCCAACCTCATCCTGGGCATGGGCGGACCCGCGACGAGATCGAGGCGGCCATGGCCGCCCTGGTGGAGGCGCGCTGCGACATCCTCACCATCACGCAGTACCTGCGCCCCTCCAAGCTTCACCACCCTGTTGACCGCTGGGTCAAGCCCCAGGAGTTCGTCGACCTGAGTCGTCTGGCCGAGGAGATCGGATTCGCCGCCGTGATGAGCGGGCCCATGGTGCGGTCCTCCTACCGTGCCGGGATGCTGTGGGGACGGGCCATGGTCAAGCGCGGCCGTCCCATCCCCGAGCACCTGTCGCAGCTCGCCGAACCGGCCACCGCCCGTCAGGAGGCATCGGCCCTGCTGGGAACCCACCCCCACCTCGCCGCCGCCTGCTGAGGGCGAAACGCCAAGTCCCACACAGCGGGATTCTTGATGCGCACCGGCCGGCAACGCTGACGGCGAGACCGTGTGTGCAGGCCACCGACGTCGTCTATTGTGTGCCCGTGAGTAGTGCCCAGTCCCCCCAGCCGAAGAAGAAGCGCCGGCTGGCTCAGTACCTTCAGAACATCAAGGACTCCTACACGATCTCGCGGCGCAGCTATCCGTGGATCGGGTGGGCGATGCTGGCGGCAACCATCGCCTGCGTCGCAGCGGGCCTGGCAATATCGTTCGCCAGCGGAATGTCCCTGTGGTACTGGCTGTTCCTGGGCATCCTCATGGCGCTGATGGTCGACATGATCATCCTGTCTGTCGCCGTGCGTCGCGCCTCCTACTCCCAGATCGAGGGAATGCCGGGAGCGGCGAAGGCCGTTCTGGACCAGATCGGCCGGGGCTGGTACGTCGAGTCCGAGCCTGTGGCCTTCACCAAGGACCAGGACCTCGTGTGGCGGCTGGTGGGACGCCCCGGGGTCGTTCTCATCGCCGAGGGACCGAGCACCCGTACCAGGCGCATGCTGGCCGAGGAGGAGCGCAAGGTCCATCGGCTGCTGTCGACCGTTCCCATCCACACCCTCCAGGTGGGCACTGACGCCGGACAGGTGCGTCTGACCGACCTGTCCAAGACGCTGCGCCGGCTTCCGACCAAGCCCACGTCACTGACCGACAGCGAGATCACGCAGGTCTCCAAGCGCCTGACCTCGATGGCGGGCAGGAACCTGCCGATTCCCAAGCACATTGATCCGAATCGAGTCCGTCCCGACCGCCGTGCGATGCGCGGCCGCTGAAACACCTTCCGGGTCACCTCCACCTTCCATCACTCAGCGCCTACCGCCTCAAAGGGACGGAGAATAACGGGCGAAACACTCAGGCAACACTGGCGCCATTCCTTTGTCACGGTAGCGTCAATATAGTGACCGATGTCAGCCGCAGTGCATACGTGTGGAGTATGTGCGCCATTCCCACCTGGAGGAGATATGTTCAAGGACGCGTCCGAGGCACTGACGTTCATCGAGAAGGAGAACGTCGCACTGGTCGATGTGCGGTTCTGCGACCTGCCCGGCGTCATGCAGCACTTCACTATTCCTGTGGCCGCCTTCAAGGATGAGGCCCTCACCGACGGTCTCATGTTCGACGGCTCATCAATCCGAGGCTTCACCGCGATCCACGAGTCGGACATGAAGCTGGTTCCAGATGTGACCACCGCCTTCCTGGACCCGTTCCGCGAGGAGAAGACCCTGGTCGTCAACTTCTCGATCGTTGACCCCTTCACGGACGAGGTCTATTCGCGCGACCCTCGCTCGATCGCCGCCAAGGCGGAGGACTACCTGCGCTCCACCGGAATCGCTGACACCTGCTATATCGGAGCGGAGGCCGAGTTCTACCTCTTCGACTCAGTGCGCTACGAGTCCTCACCTGCCGAGTCCTTCTACGCCATCGACTCCTCCGAGGCGGCCTGGAACACAGGCCGTGAGGAGGAGGGCGGCAACAAGGGATACAAGACCGCTTTCAAGGGCGGCTACTTCCCCGTCTCACCCAACGACCAGATGGCTGATATCCGCGACCGCATGGTCCGCACCTGCCTCACCTCCGGCCTGGAGATCGAACGGGCGCATCACGAGGTCGGCACTGCCGGACAGCAGGAGATCAACTATCGCTTCAGCTCTCTGCTCGCAGCGGGTGATGACATGATGAAGTTCAAGTACATCATCAAGAACGAGGCCTGGCGAAATGGTAAGACGGCCACATTCATGCCCAAGCCGATCTTCGGCGACAACGGCTCAGGCATGCACACCCACCACTCGCTGTGGAAGGACGGCAAACCGCTGTTCTTCGATGAGCGGGGCTACGGCCAGCTCTCGGACCTCGCCCGCTGGTACATCGGCGGGATCCTGGCTCACGCCCCGGCGCTGCTGGCCTTCACCAACCCGTCGGTGAACTCCTTCCACCGCCTGGTCCCCGGTTTTGAGGCGCCGGTCAGCCTGGTCTACTCGGCCCCGTAACCGCTCGGCCTGCATTCGCATCCCGGTCACGGGCTCCTCCCCCAAGGCCAAGCGGGTGGAGTACCGGGTGCCGGACCCCTCCTCCAACCCCTACCTGTGCTTCGCCGCCGTCCTCATGGCGGGCATCGACGGTATCCGCAACCGTATCGAGCCCCGTGAGCCCATCGACAAGGACCTCTACGAGCTCGCTCCCGAGGAGTACTTCGACATCGACAAGCTCCCCGACAGCCTGGACCAGGCCCTGGAGGCGCTGGAGGATGATCACGACTTCCTCACCGAGGGGGACGTCTTCACCCCTGATCTCATTGAGACCTGGATCGAGTACAAGCGCGCCAACGAGATCGAGCCGCTGCGACTGCGCCCCCATCCCTACGAGTTCCAGCTCTACTACGACCTGTGAGCCGTTGACTCGGTTCAGACGACGGCCCTGAGCCTCCTACGCACGAGGCTCAGGGCCGCCGTCGTGCTGTACGCCACCTTCCATGCTTGCATACCTATACTGCATTGCGGATATTCTTTCTCTGTCTTGCTCCACTCCGAAGAGGAGATCCCACAATGAGGATCCACCAACACGCCGCCCTCGGGCTGGCAGCCACAGCCTGCCTGGTCCTCAGCGGATGTACCAACGCTGCTGACTGGAACGCGAACCGGAGCTCGCAGATCCACTCCTATGACACCCTCGTCGATCCAGGCGCAGCCCGACATCATCGCCAAGCTCCCCCACGGCGCTCTCGAGGATGGCGTCCTGAACGTGGCCGCATCCACGGACTACGCACCGGCGGAGTTCCTCGACCCCTCGGGCAAGGCTGTGGGCTACGACGTCGATCTGACCAACGCGATCGCCGCCGTCCTGGGCGTCAAGGGCACGGTGCACACGGCCGAGTTCGACTCCATCATCACATCGATCGGCTCGAAGTACGACGCCGGCATCTCCTCCTTCACCGTCACTCCCGAGCGGATCGCGGAGGTCAACATGACCTCCTACATCAACGTGGGTTCGCGATTCAACGTCCAGGCCGGCAACCCGAAGGGCGTCGAGACCTCCGACCACCTCCAGCTGTGCGGACGGACCATCGGCGTCCAGGTGGGAACCGCCCAGGAGACCACCATGCGCGACGCCGCCGAGAAATGCGCCAAGGAGGGCAAGGCGGTCCTGTCCGTGCGTTCCTACTCCAAGCAGTCCGAAGCCACCACCGGCCTGGTGGGCGGGACCATCGACGCCACCTACTCCGACTCCACCGTAGCCGGCTACGCCGTCGAGCTGACCGATGGCCAGATCGTCACCCTCGGGGAGATCGAGGACGCCGCCCCCCAGGGGGTGGTGACCTCCAAGGCCGATCCGCAGTTCGCCGCCGCGATCCAGGCTGCCATCCAGTACCTCATGGACCAGGGCATCTGGCAGAAGATCCTGGACAACTGGGGCGTGAAGGACGCCGCCCTGACCACCGCAGAACTCAATCCCTCAGTGAAGGAGTGAGCCGTGACCGCCTCGCCCAACCCTGATGACGGCAAGGTCGCCCTCAACAAACCCAAGCCCGTCCCCCGCCCGGGAACGTGGATCAGTGCCGCGATCGTCACGGTCCTGGGGGCCATGCTCATCCACGGGCTGGTCACCAACGAGAAGTTCCACTGGTCCACGGTCTGGTTCTTCCTGCGTGAGGTCCACGTGGTCAAGGCCGTCGGCTGGACGCTGCTGCTGACCTTCATGGCCATGGCCATCGGCATCGTGCTGGCGGTCACCACAGCGATCCTGCGCCAGTCCTCCAACCCGGTCCTGCGCTGGGTGGCACTGGCCTACCTGTGGTTCTTCCGCGGCACCCCGATCTACACCCAGCTGGTCTTCTGGGGGGCGCTGTCCGCGCTCTACCAGAAGCTGAGCCTGGGAATCCCCTTCGGCCCCGAGCTGCTGACCTTCAAGACGACGGCGGTCTTCACCCCCTTCGTCGCGGCGGTCCTGGGGCTGGGAATCAACGAGGGCGCCTACCTTCCGAGATCGTCCGCTCGGGCCTGAACTCGGTGGACAAGGGTCAGAGCGAGGCCGCCGGGGCCCTGGGCATGAGCAGAGCCAGATCCTGCGCAGGATCGTCCCTGCCGCAGGCGATGAGGGTCATCGTCCCGCCCACCGGCAACGAGACGATCTCCATGCTCAAGACGACCTCCCTGGTCCTGGCGGTCCCCTTCACCCTGGATCTGACCTTCGTGACCAACTCCTACGCGTCGCTGACCTACCAGATCATTCCGCTGCTCCTCGTCGCGGCCATCTGGTACATCGTCATCACCTCGATCCTCATGGTGGGGCAGCACTACATCGAGCGCTACTACGGCAAGGGCTTCGACTCCGACAAGTCCTCCGCCTCTTCCGGCCGGGGCCTGTCCGCCCGCCAGCAGGCCATCCTCGATGCCCACACCACCAAGGACAATCCCTTCCTGGAGGTCACCCCATGAGCACATCAACCCACGCCGCGGCGGGGACGCCCAAGGTCGAGATCAGCGACCTGCACAAGTTCTTCGGCGAGCTGCACGTGCTGCGGGGTATTGACCTCATCGTCCCGCCCGGGTCGGTCACGGTCCTCATCGGCCCATCCGGCTCGGGGAAGTCGACGCTGCTGCGCTGCATCAACGAGCTGGAGTCCATCGACGCCGGCCGGGTCAAGGTCGACGGCGAGCTCATCGGTATGCGTGAGGTCGAGCGCGGTGGTCGCACCAAGCTGCACGCCCTGTCGGACAGGGCCCGCGCCGCTCAGCGCGCCAAGATCGGCATGGTCTTCCAGCGTTTCAACCTCTTCCCCCACATGACGGCTCTGGAGAACGTCATGGAGGCACCGATCCTGGTCAAGAAGACTCCGAAGGCCAAGGCCCGCGAACGCGGCACCGAGCTGCTGGAGCGGGTGGGGCTGGGTGACCGGCTCGACCACTACCCCTCCCAGCTCTCCGGTGGTCAGCAGCAGCGGGTGGCGATCGCCCGCGCCCTGGCGATGGATCCTGAGCTCATGCTCTTCGATGAGCCGACCTCCGCGCTGGACCCCGAGCTGGTTGGTGAGGTCCTTCAGGTGATGAAGGATCTCGCCGCCTCCGGCATGACGATGGTGGTGGTCACCCACGAGATGGGCTTCGCCCGCGAGGTCGGCGACCAGCTGATCTTCATGGACGGCGGCGTCATCTGCGAGTCCGGTGACCCCGTCAAGGTCCTGGACGATCCCCAGGCCGAACGTACCCGGGCCTTCCTCTCCCTCGGTGCTCTAAGGCGGGCCGGTCAGGAGGCGGCCTGGTCCCAGGCGCCGTCATCCCAGGAGGTCAGGCTCCACCCGGCACCGGGATCACCGTCGACGACGGTGATCCCGGTGTTGTGCATGGGGCGGTCGGCGACCCACAGCGGGTCCACGCCGCCTCCTGCCGCGGCCCTCAGGGAGGTCCACAGGCGCAGCGCGGTTCCGTGGGAGACGAGCAGGGCCGCTGAGTCGCCCGCCTGAGCGGTCTGCCCGTAGATTCGGCCGACGGCGTCGTCGAAGCGCTGAAGCGTGTCGTGCCCGTCCTCCGGGGAGCCGGGGATGCGGCAGGCGGGGCGACCCGCCATCCAGGCCCGGGTGGTGTCCACGTAGCAGGCCACCGAGCGCGCGTCGGTGTTCATCTCCAGGTCGGCGGCGAGGACCTCACGCAGTCCTGAGTCGACGGTGGCGCTCAGGCCGGTGGCGGCCTCGATGGGGGCGATGGTCTGCCTGGCGCGCAGGATCGGGGAGACCCATAGCGATCCCAGCCCCTGAAGCAGGCCGGCCTTGTCCAGACGGTCCGGCAATCCGTCGGCCTGCCCCAGACCCACCTCGTCCAGGGGATTTCCGGGGAAGGCGGTGTCAAGTGCCTGCATGACATTGGCCCCGGTGCGACCGTGGCGTACGAGAATGAGCCTCACGGCGCCAAGTCTGCCAGGTTCGCAGCACGACGGCCCTCGACGACGGTGCGATCCTCATCGCCCGGCGGCGTCCGGCTGACACCCAGCCGGTATCCGCCTGGCGCCGTCTCCGCCCGGTCAGCTCCAGGGGTAGGGCCCCTCCGGTCGCCTTCTGGTGACACGGTTGCGGCGTACCTGCCTGGAGCTCTTGGAACTGGTGCTCTTGGAGCCTGCCGCTCCTAAGCCCCGACGGGACTGTGCACGGCCGTTCCGGGCTCGGCCCGTTGGGTGGGGCGGCGGTGAGTACGCGCTGTGCTGCTGAGCCACTGACGTGGTGGGCGACGGCGTCGGTGCGGAGGAGCCGTGGGCGGCGGCATCGGTGAAGACGATGCGCTCGGCCACCGCGCGCGCGTGGCGGGCGCTGCGACGGTAAAGGTCCTCGAGCTCTCGCTCCCTGCCCGAGCCCAGACCAATGAGGCGCCCCACCAGGCGGATCTCCCGGATCTGGATGGGAAGGACCTGGGAGCGGGGCCCCGAGGCGCGCCCGGTTCCCAGGACGATCGCCGAGCGCAGGCGACTGGCCAGGATCCAGGCGGCGACCAGCTCTCCCCCATCGTCCGCGCTCAGCACCCCGGCCTGGGCCGCGGCTTGGAGCGCACCGACGGTCGAGGTGGTCCGCAGCTCGGGTATCCGACCGGCGTGAGCGAGCTGGAGTACCTGCGCACTCCACTCCACGTCACTGAGTCCTCCGGGGCCGAGCTTGAGGTGACGGGCCGGGTCGATGCCCCGGGGCAGGCGCTCGGCCTCCACCCGCGCCTTGATCCTGCGGATCTCCCGCAGGTCCTGGGGCAGCAGTCCCTCCTGCGCCCAGCGCAACGGGTTGATGAGCTCCTCGAAACGCCGACCCAGATCGCGGTCACCGGCGCAGGGACGGGCGCGCAGCAGCGCCTGGCGCTCCCACAGGGCGGACCAGCGGCCGTAGTACTCGCGGTAGGCGTTCAACGAACGACTCATGACGCCGTTGCGACCCTCGGGGCGCAGATCGCAGTCCACTTCGAGGGGGTGCGGGAGCGCTGAGGCCAGCAGCCCCATGACCTGCTTGGCGACGGCCTCGGCCTCCTGAGCGGCGGCGTCTTGGTCCATCCCGTCACAGGCCTCATGGATGAAGAGGACATCCGCATCGGAGGCGTACCCGATCTCGCGGCCTCCCAGGCGTCCCATGGCGACGATGGCGTGCCGGGCGAGGGCGGCCTGCCAGCGGCCACTGGCGTCGGGTCCCGCGGAAACGGCCTCCGCCCCGTCGCGCTGGGCGATGACCAGCCCGGTGGCCACGGTCAGAGCCCCCTCCAGCACCGCGTCGGTTGCGTCGGAGAGGATGGAGGCGGTGCGTTCGGGGTCGATGCCGTCCAGGCAGTCCGCCAGTGAGGCGCGCACCTCCTCGCGGGCGCGCACTCTTAAGATCGCCTGGACGGCCTCGATCGCCTGCTCGGCAAGGGCCGCCTCATCGGGGCCGGTGAGGCGGCGACGGCGCAGGACGGCGGCGACCTCCTCCGTCAGGGCGCCGGATCGGCGGAGCTCGAGCTCGTCGTCGTCGTCGAGCCAGGCGATGGACTCGGGGAACTCCGCCAGGCGCTCGGTGGCCCAGTGGGCGCTGGAGAGGACCTGGCACAGTCTGCGTGCCGCCACCGGCGAGTCCCGCAGCATCGCCAGGTACCAGTGCGACCCTCCGATGGCCTCAGACAGCCGCCGGAAGGACAGCAGGCCGAAATCGGGGTCAGCGCCTTCACCGATCCAGCCGATGATGACCGGCAGCAGCTGGCGCTGGATCGCGGCTCGACGGCTGACGCCCTCGGTGAGGGCCTGGATGTGGCGTAGGGCCCCGTCGGGGTCCGTGTAGCCGACGGCGGCGAGGCGCTCTCGCGCCGCCTGAGGGCTCAGGGCCATCTCGTCGGCGCTCAGGGCGGCTGCGAAGCCCAGCAGGGGGCGGTAGTAGATCTCCTGGTGGAGGGACCGCACTCGCCGACGCAGGTCCTTGAAGCCCTCCCACAGGCTGTCACCCCGTCCCAGGCAGCCGCTGATGCCCCGCTCGATGCGGCGCAGGTTCTCTTCCCTCTCAGGAAGGTTGTGAGTGCGGCGGAGCCGAAAGAGCTGGCTGCGATGCTCCAGCAGACGCAGAGCCTTGTAGCAGCTGCTCATGGCCGCGGCATCGGTTCGGCTGACGTAGCCGCCCGTGCTGAGAGCGTCGAGAGCCTCCAGGGTGCCGCGCACCCGCAGGCTCTCATCGGAGCGGCCGTGGACGAGCTGGAGGAGCTGGACGGTGAACTCGACGTCTCGCAGGCCACCGGGTCCCAGCTTGATACGCCGGTCCTCTCCTCCGCGCGGCACGGACTCCTTCTCCACACGGCGCCGCATGGCACGGGCGTCCTCAACGAAGTTCTCCCGCCTGCTGGCCTCCCACACGTAGGGGGCCACGCCCTGCTCGTAGCGGGCACCGAGCTCCGTATCACCGGCACAGGCCCTGGCCTTGAGCAGGGCCTGGAACTCCCAGGAGGCGGCCCATCTGCGGTAGTAGGCCAGGTGGGAGTCAAGGGTGCGCACGAGTGCACCGTCCTTGCCCTCGGGGCGCAGCGCCGTGTCCAGTGGCCACAGGGGCGGCTCGGGCGCGGTGGCGGAGACGACGTGGGCGAGCTCAGTGGCCAGGTGGGTGCCGACGTCCACGAGGTGCTCCTCGCTGACCGGTTCATGAGCACTCCGGGGCTCGTGGGCGGGACCGACGACGTAGACGACGTCGACGTCCGAGATGTAGTTGAGCTCGCGGGCCCCGGTCTTGCCCATGGCGATCACAGCGAGGGCCACCTCATCCGCCTGTGGTCCGACGGCGGCGCGAGCGACGAGCAGAGCCGCGTCCAGGGCGGCGTCGGCGAGCTCGGCCATGCGACGACAGACGGTGGGGACGTGCTCGATCGGGTCGGCGCTGGTGAGGTCGTCGGCGACGATCGCCGTGAGCCGGTCCCGGTAGGCGCGCCGCAGCGCCGCGGTCGCCCGGCTGACAGCCTGGTCCCGTTCCTCCCGGACCGAGGGGTTGTCTCACCACCGTCTGACGGGGCAGCGTTCGCAGGGCCGGCCTGCCCCAGCGCCTCCTGGACCACCCGCTGCAGCGTCTCACTGGGGCTGGGCTCCTCAGGGAGCTCCACGCCCTGAGCGGTGCGAGCGCCGTGAGGCGCTCGGGATGGGCCACGAGGAAGTCGCCCAGGGCCTGCGAGGCCCCCAGGACCGCGAGCAGGCGGTGCCTGTGCTCACGGTGCTCTGCGGCCGGATCGCTCAGGATGCTGCGCAGAAGTGCTGCCGGTGTCGTCGTGCACCCGGGCTCGACACTGCCCGCCGATGCCCGGTGAGTCGACTCGGCTGCGGTGGTGGCCTCGGCGAGCCGGACGAGGCTGAGCAGAGCCATGTCGGGATCGGCGGTGAGAGCCAGGGAACTGACGAGGTCCTCACGGGCCGGCCCGAGTCTCACGTCAGCGGGTCGGCTGCCTGGCCGCTTGGAGCGATCTGCCGAGGCACGTCCGTCGGGGTCTCCCACCTCGCCGACGTCGTCGGCCTCAGCGTGTGCCGGGAGGAAGGGCAGCAGCGCCCGGATCACCCAGGAGCGCCCCGGCGCGGGCGGCGTTCTGGAATCCTGCCCGCAGCAGGACGGTCCTGGGCGAGGAGCTGTGCCGGGAGGGGGACCCGATCGGCGCTCGCTTCTCGCTGCGGTCTCTCACGGCTGTCCCCTGCTCCGCTCAGGCACGCGGGAAGAACTGGCTGATCTCGAAATCGGTGACCTGGGCGTCGTAGGCCCGGTACTCGCGGCGCTTGTTGCGCAGGAAGAACTCGAAGGTGTCCTCACCGAAGGTGTCCGCCACCAGGTCGGAGCCCTCCATGGCGGCAACCGCGCTCTTGAGCGAGGTGGGCAGGGCGTGGATGCCCAGCGCCCTGCGCTCCATCTCGGACAGGGCCCAGACGTCGTCCTCGGCCTCCGGGGGGAGCTCGTAGCCCTCCTCGATGCCCTTGAGGCCCGCAGCCAGAATGACCGCATAGGCCAGGTAGGGGTTGGCCGAGGAGTCGATGCCGCGGAACTCCACGCGTGCGGACTGGGCCTTTGCCTGGCTTGTGCATCGGGACGCGCACGAGGGCGGAGCGGTTGTTGTGGCCCCAGCACACGTAGCTGGGGGCCTCGTCCCCTCCCCATAGGCGCTTGTAGGAGTTGACGTGCTGGTTGGTGACGGCCGTGATCTCCGAGGCGTGGTGCAGCAGCCCGGCGATGAAGGAGCGACCGGTGGCGGAGAGCTGGTACTGGCCGGCGGGGTCGAAGAAGGCGTTGCGGTCCCCCTCGAACAGGGAGAAGTGGGTGTGCATGCCCGAGCCGAACTGGTCGGGGAAGGGCTTGGGCATGAAGGTCGCCAGGCAGCCCTCCTCCAGGGCGACCTCCTCGACCACGGCACGGAAGGTCATGATGTTGTCCGCCATGGACAGGGCGTCGGCGAAGCGCAGATCGATCTCGTTCTGGCCGGGGCCGCCCTCGTGGTGGGAGAACTGCACCGAGATCCCCATCTGCTCGAGCATGAGGATGGCGTGGCGGCGGAATTCGTGGGCGGTTCCGCCGGGCACGTGGTCGAAGTAACCGGCGTCATCAGTGGGGCGGATGCGCCCGTCGGCGTCACGTTTGACCAGGTAGAACTCGATCTCCGGGTGGATGTAGCAGGTGAAGCCGGCCTCGGCGACCCGGGCGAGCTGGCGCTCGAGCACGGAGCGCGGATCGGTGCGGGCCGGCTCGCCGTCGGGCGTGAGGACATCGCAGAACATGCGGGCCACACCGTTATCCCCGTCCCGCCACGGCAGCATCTGGAAGGTGGAGGGATCCGGCGCCAGAAGCATGTCGGACTCGAAGACGCGGGTCAGGCCCTCGATGGCCGATCCGTCGAAGCCGATGCCCTCCTCGAAGGCGCTCTCGACCTCGGCCGGCGCGATGGCCACGGACTTGAGCTGTCCGGAGACGTCAGTGAACCACAGGCGGATGAAGCTGATGTCGCGTTCCTCGATGGCTCGGAGCACGTACTCCTGCTGCTTGTCCAATGGGACCTCCTCAGCACGGTGGTGCGGTAGCCGGCCGACGACGTGACCGGCGGTCTTGCACCTGAGATGTTCTGCTGGAACCAGCCTAGTGCGCGGGTGCGTCAGGCAGGTTTCGGAGAACGTCCTCGGCCAGGGATGCCGGTGGGGCGTCCGGCGGGCCGACGCGCTGCGGCACCTCAGGTAGCCTCGTGCCATGCCTACACCCGAGTCCCCTTACGGTACGTCCGCCAACGTCGTCGGAGGCGGCAAGCCCGTGCGCGTTCATCACCTGGCGGCTGCCAAGAAGGACGGCACCAAGCTGGTCATGCTGACCGCCTACGACGCCGTGACCGCCCAGGTCCTGGACGCTGCGGGAACCGACCTGCTGCTGGTGGGCGACTCGATCGGCAATGTCATGCTGGGGCACGACTCCACGCTGCCGGTCCAGCTCGACGAGATGGTGGTGGCCACGCGCTCGGTAGCGAGGGCGACCAAGCGCGCACTCGTAGTGGCCGACCTTCCCTTCGGCACCTACGAAGCCGGTCCTGAGCAGGCACTGGCCAGCGCTGTGCGTCTCATGAAGGCGGGTGCCAATGCCGTCAAGCTCGAGGGCGGCAGGCCCCGGGCAGCAGGCGTGAGGGCGCTGACTCAGGCGGGCATCCCAGTGGTGGGTCACTTGGGGTTCACCCCGCAGAGCGTCAACATGCTCGGTGGCTTCCGGGTTCAGGGCCGCGGCGAGGCCGCGGAGGAGCTGCTGGCCGACGCGCGGGCGCTGGCTGATGCGGGGGCGGTCGCTCTCGTCCTGGAGATGGTGCCCGAGCATCTGGCCGCGCGCGTCACCGAGTCACTCACGATCCCCACGATCGGTATCGGTGCGGGAGCCCGCTGTGACGGCCAGGTCCTGGTCTGGACGGATATGGCCGGAATGACGGAATGGTCGCCGCGCTTCGCTCATCAGTTCGGGCAGGTCGGCGAGGCCCTGCGTCAGGCGGCTGCCGACTACGGGGCCGCGGTGCGCGAGGAGTCCTTCCCCGCTGAGAAGCACTGGTTCAGCTCCTGACGGTTCCTGACAGTGATAATGCCCATAGCGTGATGATGGAAGCCTTGGGCCTTTAGCTGAAGGGAAGGTCCCGTGAACCGGATGCCTCCTTCTATGCTGAGGCCATGAGTTCTTCGGTTTCCTCCGTGCCCTCGGCGCCCTCCCCCTCGCTGGCCGACCGCGCACCGCGTGGCACGCTCACTCCCGGGACGCTCACTCCTCAGCGGCATGTTCCGGCGTCCATCGCACGCCCCGAGTACATGTTCCACGACGGCCCCGAGCACGTCGCGGCCTCAGAGATCAAGGATGCGGAGACGATCGAGCGGATCAGGGTGGCGGGCCGACTGGCCGCCCGCGCTCTGGCCGAGGCCGCCAAGGCGATCGCTCCGGGGGTGACCACCGATGAGCTGGACAGGATCGCTCACGAGTACCTGTGCGACCACGGCGCCTACCCCTCCTGCCTGGGCTACATGGGGTTCCCCAAGTCGATCTGCGCCTCGATCAATGAGGTCATCTGCCACGGCATTCCGGACTCGACCCGCTTGAATGAGGGAGATCTCATCAACCTTGACGTCACCGCCTACATCGGCGGGGTCCACGGCGACACGAACGCCACCTACGCCGTCGGCGAGGTCGACCGTGAGACGGAGCTGCTCATCGAACGCACCCGCACCGCGCTGGAGCGGGCATCAAGGCCGTCAAACCGGGACGCGAGGTCAACGTCATCGGCCGCGTCATCGAGGCCTACGCCAAGCGCTTCAACTACGGGGTGGTGCGCGACTACACGGGCCACGGCGTCGGCGAGGCCTTTCACTCAGGACTCATCATCCCCCACTACGACGCCGCCCCTCTGCACGACGACGTCATTGAGACGGGCATGGTGTTCACCATCGAGCCGATGCTCACTCTCTCGGCAGTATCGAATGGGAGCAGTGGAACGACGGCTGGACGGTGGTCACCAAGGACCGTTCCCGCACTGCGCAGTTCGAGCACACGCTCGTGGTGACCGAGGAAGGTGCTGAGGTGCTTACCCTGCCCTGAGGTGCTGGGGATCGCTCCCCATCCATGTCCACGCCGATCGGCCTCTGTCACGTTGCCTCACGATGAGGTGACGACGTAAGGTCCTTGGACAGCGGACATCTGCATTCTGCCCAGGAAGCCCGTGCGGGTTTCTCCCTGTTATTTCCTCCCGGAGGTTCTCATGGCTTTGCGCTTCAATCCACCGCCGAACTGGCCCGCGCCACCCGAGGGCTTCGAACCACCTGCAGGCTGGCAGCCCGACCCCGCCTGGGGGCCGGCTCCCGAAGGCTGGCAGATCTGGGTCGATGACTCCGCCGCCTCCAGCGGGTCCGCTGCTTCGGCCGCAGGTGCCGCTGCGGAAGCCGACCCGGCATGGGCTCCGACCCAGGCGGTATCGACCGCCCCGACCGCCTCGTTGAACACCAACGCACCTGTTGCCGACCCGACAGGCATGTCCGCCTCCGCCCCCTCCGGTGACTACGCCGGTCAGCCCGCAGCTGCCGGTGCCAGCCCTTACGCGGCCAACGTGGACTACGCCCAGTCGCCCACGCCGTTCCAGAATCAGGGGGCCGGGGGAGGTATGCAGCCCCCGGCCGGCGGATGGCAGCCCGCCGGCGCCGCTCCGGCAGGCCCTGGCAACGGCTCCAAGCCACTGACTCAGCAGTGGTGGTTCTGGACCGGCATCGCCGCAGTCGTCGTGGTCGCCCTGGTCATCGGCACCGTGTTCATGTTCAAGGGCGATTCCGGCAATGGCGACAACAAGGCGGACAGCACGTCAAGCTCGGAGTCGAAGGAAAATAAAGGAAGCTCCGCAAAGCAGAAGACGAAAGAGCCGGGCGATGACTCTTCATCAAAGCCTTCTGACGATTCAACGGGCAAGAGTGACGGACCCGGATCATCTGCCGCCAACCCGATTGATCCCACATCCAAGTCTGTAGAGTTCAAGGCCGACGAGTACGCTACCGATCCGGACGCTACAGTAACTGTGACCATAGGGGCTGTGGAGTGGAACGTTAACGACGACCTCAAGAGCACAATGAGGGGCGCCTACAAGGAGCCGCCCGCAGGTAAGGTCTACATCCGCGTACCCGTGGAGGTTGCTTACAAGGGTAAAGGCGAGTACGAGTCGTCAGACCTGAAGGTCACGTACTCTCACGATGGAAATACCGCGAAATCGGAGTACATCGGCACCGACGACATGTTCGACCGGCAGTCCATGCCTCGCGATGGAGGGACCGCAAAAGGTAACTTCGTGTTCCTTGTAGACGCATCCAGCGCCAACGACGGCAAGGGCGTTTTCGCCGTCAAGGGCTTCTACATGTCCGACCAGGAAGTGTACTTCGCTGCAAAGTGAGTCACTCAACTGACACATGATTGTGGGGCGACCAGGAATTCCTGGTCGCCCCACAATCAGTATCCAAAAAACGAGGAGGGGCGGACGAGCCGACCTGTACGCCGGGTTCTGTTGCCGCCCGCCGTTACCGGCCTGGGCGGTGGCGACCATTCATCTTGGACCGCTGTTGCCAGCGGCCTCATGCGACCTACCCGCTGGCTTGGGCGAGCAGCCTTCAAGCGCCAGCTGTACGGTCTTGCTCCGGACGGGGTTTACCGAGCCGCGACGGTCACCCGTCGCGCTGGTGGGCTCTTACCCCACCCTTTCACCCTTACTCACCGGTATCCGATGGGCGGTCTACTCTCTGTGGCACTGTCCCGCGGGTCACCCCGGGTGGCCGTTAGCCACCGTCCTGCTCTGTGGAGCCCGGACGTTCCTCAGCCCTGCACCGCCATGAAGACAGTAACCGGTACCGCGGCCGCCCGGTCGGCTCATCCGCACGGATCAGTGTAGCGGTACGGGGGCGTCGAAGGGTCGCACCCACCGCGCAGCACCGGCCTGCCAGGAGTCGTGGTGCGACCTATCATGTGCGGGTGCTGATCCTGCTTCCTCCCTCTGAGGGAAAGACTGCTCCTGCCAGTGGACCGTCACTGGATCTCGACTCGCTGCTGGACGCGGAGAGGCTTACCGCCGCGCGTCGTGAGGTGATGTCCGCGCTGGCCGGGGTGAGCCGCAGCGCCGAGGCGGCCTCCGTCCTGGGGTTGGGACCGCGTAGCGCTGCGCAGGTGGGGATAAATCTGTCACTGGAGACCTCACCCTGCGTCCCTGCCCATCAGCTGTTCACCGGGGTCCTGTACGAGGCTGCTGGGCTCGACTCTATCGCCGAGGACCCGACGGGCCGCGCCGCACTGGAGCGCCACTGCGTTGTCTTCTCGGGTCTGTGGGGCATCCTCTCCCCCACTGACCTGGTACCCGACCACCGCCTGTCGATGGGCACGTCCCTGCCCGGACCGGGACGCCTGCCGGCGTTCTGGAAGCCGTACCTTGGACCGTCCCTGACCGGCATGGCTGCGCAGGGCTTGGTGGTCGATTGCCGGTCGGCGGATTACGCCGCCGCTTGGAAGCCGGCTGCGCATGACGGCATCGAGGTCGCGACCGTGCGCGTGGTGCGCACCGCGGACGACGGTTCCCGCAAGGTGGTCTCCCACATGGCCAAGCACGCTCGCGGGCTACTCGCCGGGGAGCTTATCAGGGCCGTTGCCGGTGGACCCTGCCTGCGTCAGCGCGCGTAGACGACATCGCACGTGTCGCCGGGCACCTGGACGGCATTGACGACGTCGAGGTCTCCGAGCCGGACCGGAAGGGGCAACAGGCTCTCACCCTGGTGACTCGCTGAGGCCAGTTGCGACCGCCATGAGCATCCGAACCATGGGCCGGTCGTTTAGCGGTTGGTTGCGACGCGCCGTTGTCAGATGTCCATGCGTACGACGATGACGTCGTTCTCCTCGGCGTGGATGACCTCCTCCTTCGGGGCGGCCGCGATGCGGGCCAGCTCCTGGGGGCTGATCTCGACGGCGCCGCCCTCAACGGTGCGTCCCCTGAGGGCGACCGCGCCGAGCCCGCCGGTGGAGGTGCGGACGGCCTCGTAGTCCGCCAGGAGGGACGTCTCAATGGTTCCAGCCAGGTCTGCCCGCTGGTTCTCCAGGGACTCGATCTCCTCGTCGAGTCGGGCGAACTCAGCGTCGCGCTTGGCGGTGAGCTCCCGCCCGGCCGTACGGATCTCGGACTCCTGCCGGCTGAGGCGCTCCGCTTCCTGCCGGGCGGAGTCGAGCGCCTCCATGGCCATGATCTGTGCCTCCTCCAAGGCAGATTGCCGTTGACCGAGCTGGTCGATCTCTCCCTGGATGGCGGAGAGGTCTCGGGCCGCGCTGGTGCCGGAGTGGAGGCGCTCGCGCAGTACCTCAGCGCGGCGCACCACCTGCCCGACCTCGTCCTCGCTGCGAGTGGCCTGCTTCTTGGCCTCGTCGAGGGCGGCCTCGGCCTGGATGGCGGCTCGCTTATTCGCCTTGAGACGTTCGATGACTGATTCGATTCGGGCGAGGACCGGAAGGTGCTTGCGCTCGTGACGCAGCCGTGCCAGGCGGGAGTCGAGGTCCTGGAGGTCGATGAGAAGGCGCTGCTGGGCGATGGGGGCGCTTGTCACGGCGTGTGCTCCTTCAGGTGCGTACAGGTTGATGCTGCGAATCCTCTCATGCCCGGTCTGGTCCGGTGGGCAGGCGCAGCGCCCAGGGGTCCGTGACAATGTGGGAGACCTGAACGGCCAGCGAGGCTCCATGGCAGTGGGCGCTTTCCTGGAGCCTACGAGCCAGGGGCTCAGGCCGACCCACTCGGTGGCCCAGTGGGTTCCGCACAGGAGATAGGGACGGCCCTCCTCCAGGTGCTCGGAGGCGGGGTGGTGGCGCAGGTCGGCGGTGAGGAACACGTCGGCTCCGGCTTCCCGAGCCCGCTGCAGGAGAGAATCTCCCGCCCCGCCTGAGACGGCGATGCGCTCGACGACGGCATCGAGGTCCCCACCCACGAGGAGGCCGGGGGCCGAGTCGGGGAGGGCTGCAGCGACGTCGGCGGCGAGCCGGCGCAGAGTGACGGGCTGTAGGAGAGTGCCGATCCGTCCAATGCCCTGATCCGGGGAGACGGGGTCGGGCTCAAGCGGCACGGCTGAGATGAGTCCGACGCGGTCGGCGAGGGCGTCGGCGACTCCCCCGTGGGCGGCGTCGAGACTGGTGTGGGCGTTGAGGAGCGCGATGCCTGCGCGGATGAGGCGGTGGATGCAGCGGCCCTTGGGATCGGTGGCCGCGACGTGATCGGTTCCGCGCAGATAGAGGGGGTGGTGGGTGATGACCATATCGACGCCGGCATTGATGGCCTCGTCGACGACGGCCGTCACCGGATCGACGGCCAGCAGGATGCTGCGCACCGGATCGGCGGGGTCACCGCAGATGAGCCCGTTGGAGTCCCATGAGGCGGCCAGGCCGGGAGGAGCGGCGGCCTCCACAAGGGCGACGACGTCGCCGACCGTCAGGAGGCTTTCCGGAGTGTTCCGTGAGGGCTCGTGTCCGGCCTCAGAAGATGCGGGGGCAGGAGTGTGACTCATGCGACCAGGCTAGCGGTAAGGCAGGCAGGCCCAGAGACGTGAGGGGGTCGACGACCTGTGCCGCCCTGCGTGAGGGCGTGCCTGATGGAACACAGTGAGAAAACGACCGACGCGGCCGCCATCTGGGGTAACCTACTTCCGCGCTGCCGAGCTCCTCCGGTACTGGCAGCGTCGGCTTCCTCGACACCGTCGATGTCGCGGCCGCGCCCCCATAGCTCAGCGGTTAGAGCAGCGAGCTTATACCTCGTGTCGTGCCTGATAAGCACAAGGTCCTGGGTTCGAATCCCAGTGGGGGTACCACGATAGCCTTACCCAAACCTAGGTCATGAGTAACACGGTCTGGGTTGGTTGATGAAGATGCGAAGCGCTCACCACCACTGGTGAGCGCTTCGTCATTAGAGACGGTGTTGGTGATGGGGCAGTCCAGTTGGTTGTCCCGGTTTTCTTGCAACAAGGTCGCACTGCGGCGTCGTGCGACGTTGTGCATCAGGCGGCTGGTCAGGCAGGGTGAAGGGCCGCCGAAGGTCGGCTGCCAGGCTGGCGTCGCTGCTTGCGTCGGCCAGTAGGCGCGGTGCTGCGGCGTGCTGCAATGGCCCGTCGTCGCTCTCCCCTATCGGGCAGTCGCCAGCTGCTGCATCTGCCGCGTTCCTGCCTCTGCCATCATTCGTTCCATCTTCCGGCAGAACGACTCGGCCGTCTTCATCCACCGCTGGATTGACCAGCACACGCTCGAAGAAGACTTGGTTGAGCAGCTTCTTTAGGTGCGGTGGGGCGGCTTGGTAGAGGCGGTGGCAGTCTTCGAGGAGGTCAAGGGCCTGGGTGAGGCGTTGGTGGATTTCGGTTATGTCGGCTGGTAGGGCGGTTAGTTGGCGCTCAATATGGTCGAGCTCGGCCGTGAGCTGGGTCTGTTCCTCTTTGAGGAGCTCTAGGGGGACGGCTCCTTCGTAGTGGGCGTGCATCAGGCGGCGGCGCTTGTCTTCGATGTTCGTCCGCCTGGTCGTCAGGGAGCGGATTGTCCGGTCTTTGTCGCGCTCAAGGCGGCGTAGCTCCTCCCGGACGTACTGCTCTACCAGCTGGCGATCCTGGCTGCTGAGTTGGATGTTTTGGTAGAGGTCGTTCATGCGCTCTTCGACGACGTCGATGAGGACGGCGCGGAAGGAGCAGTCGTGGGTTCGCTGCCGCCTGGCGCAGATGAAGTAGGGGTAGAGGTCGCCTTTGCTGTTGCGTGTGTTCTGTACCAGCAGGCGGGCACCACAGAGGCCGCAGTACACCGTTGTTTTGAGGTGGTGGTTGTGTTGGCGTTCGCGTTCGCCGAAGCGATGGGAGTCCAGCATGGCTTGTACCTGGCTCCAGGTTTCTTCGTCCACCAAGGGCTCGTGCGCCCCGGGGTACTCCACGCCTTGGAAGGAGATGACGCCCTTTGGTAGGGGTGGCGCAGCATGCGATGGAGCTGGGCACCCGTCACCGCCTTGGCCGGCTTACGGGCCGTTGGCACGGTCGTCAGCCCACGATCGTGCAGGTGCGCAGCGAGCCTCTTGGTCGTCCACTGCCCCGTCGCATACTCCGTAAAGGCCAGCCGGATGAGTGGTGCGCGCTCCTCATCGAGGGCGATGGTGCGGACTTCTCGGCCGTTCTCATCTCGCCCCCGCACATTCACATACCCCAGCGGCGCCTTACCCAGCGTCCCGCCGTTCCTGGCCTTTTCTCCCATCCCCTTCATGACCTCGTTGGCCAGGTTCCGGGAGTAGAACTCAGCGATGGAACTCATAATGCCGTGCAGCAGCATCCCACCAGGCGTCTGGTCGATGTTCTCGCTGGTGGAGACCAGCCGGACGCCGGCCTCTTCGAACGCCGGTTAATCTCACATCGTCCGCTCGGTTTCTCGCGAGTCGGTCCAGCTAGTGGACGATGACATAGTCAATCCCGCCATCTTCTTTGAGGTAGGCCAGCATCTTTTGTAGCTCAGGGCGGTTAGCGGATCGGGCTGACTCACCGCGGTCGGCGAACTCCTTGACCACGAGCGCACCCATCGACTGAGCCTTGCGCTTGTTGGCTTCACGCTGAGCTGGGAGGGAGAAGCCCTCCTCCGACCCACCACGCTGAGCCTGCTCACGGGTGGAGACGCGGATGTATGAGACGGCGCGCTTGGGGGTGAGCTGGGCGGCCATAGCCGCAAACGGATCCGTTCCCGTACCCATCGCACCCACTCCCATGCTGCCTCCCATCGCACCAGCTTGCATCGTTCCCGGCTTCATACACTCAATCCTCCTTTCACTTACCCATTTGTCCAGACATACCAGCCACTATGACCGACTGTCTTTTTCCATTGACGCTCAGAATGTACGAGAAGTCCAGTGCGAAGTTGGGCGAAGCGAAGAGGCACAGAGGTGAGGAGTTCGCAGAAGAGGGAGCGAAGTACAGCGCGAGCGTGGTGCGCTGCTGACGGGAGCGGCCTGCCTACGCACCGCTACTTGCACAGGGTGTCCAGCAACATAAATAAATAACGATTATAAACCAAAGTCGCTGCGTTGTGTGCAGCAAGTTCTGAATAAATACTTGACAAAATATCCGTACAAAAGTACGCTTAAATCGCTTTTAAGTACATCAAGCACCATCTTCGGAGGTCTGTCATGCCGTCCACCTCATTTGCGCTGCCCGTGTCCGAAACCTGCACTTGTCGCTGCGTACGTTTGCTCAGCCGGACGGCATTGTGGAAGATACGAGACAGGCTGCTGGTATGGTTGGTCAACCACATCAGCCTCAGTTGCTGCGTTTTGGTTGGTAGCCTCAAATCGGAGACGCATTTAATTTCGCAAGTTCATGATTGCTCTATAATAGTCTGTTGCATCCACGGTGATCTTATGACTAACCTCAGTTATTTGTTCCCATTTCTCTTCATAGAATTTTATCTCTTTGCCACAAAATTCTTTTGAGTAAATACCTCCCATGAAGAACATAGCAGGTGATATGGGTTTACATGTGCGTGACGGAATTAAGCCAGAGAACGCTAGAGTTGCTGTCGCAGGGTAGCCATACATTATCCCAGCTTCTAATTCACTTAATGTAGAGCGTCGATGCTGCAAGTACTTCAGCAGCGACTGTGATATGCCGACCAAGATCCAAGAGTCACTTTCGTAAGACTCCTGTACAAATGGTAACCCTAGTTGATCTATCTCAAGCTGATGCATTTGTAAATCGTCTGAGCGAAGACCAACATCAGTGATTACTTGCATGCCCATAAAAAGCATAAGAAGATGTAGTTTCTCGGCAGGTGTCAAGACTGCGGAATGTTCGAGATAAGCTAACTTAGAATCAGTTAAGTTAACGTCTAAACCATAACCGTCGGTATAGTTTCGTGAAAAGTAATTATTATTTAATGGCAGCATGGCAATATGTGTAAGTATACATATTCTCATGTCATTTGCATAGACTGGATGCAATTTGACGAAATATGCAGCCCCATTCTAGGTGTTTCATCCCAGTTAGATTCCAAGATTCATCTTTGCAATGCCGTCGAAGTGAAGTATTGAGTGTGTTATAGATAGACGGCGCGGGCAATGAGGTTAGTTTACATTTACAGGGTAAGGCAAGCGGTCTCCGATCTAGGTAAACGCAAGCAATCGCAGTGGCTGTGAACAACTTTCAATCAGTTGTACTCTCACACCGAAGATGAACTCAGTCGTCCTTCAGCAGAGGAGCGGTACGCCCGACGATGGCAACAGCAGCCAGCACAGCCAGCAGAGACGGGGGGGCTCAAGAGGGGCTCCAGTCGCCGCCACAAAGCAGCAGCAAACCGCCAGACAGCGCCGAAAGGTGTGAATGGTTGAGTGCAGCGATGCGTCTGGCGGGGCGTCTGGCGAGACATCTCAGGAAGAGGGGCCGCTGAAGTCTTGAGGGCAGCGACGATCCGTCAACATATGCCTCTAAGTTTTTAAAAGTTGTTGCATCAACAATATGAATGTTGGGACTAAATACTCCCATGTCACGTCGATGTCAAGCCCTTAACAGTCTAATTACTTGTACAAACGAAAAGTCATTGTCGATTATCCACAACATCAGAGTAATGTATTCTCGGTTATATAATATTGCCCCTCTCAACCGAGCGTACTAAATTTTTAAGCGCGAGGAGCAAAGAGGCCCTTTGCTTTCTCCATGGATGACAGCCATCAATTCCCACAAGGTTTGCAGATTCCTTACAGGAGAGGATCAAGCATGGCAGACGGCGCACCACAAACGGTTACTATGAGTAGGCTCTCCGTCAGTAACGTAGAATACACAATCTACAAGTCGTTTCGGCGAGGTAACCTCATGCCGCAATCAGATGCGGGCGATTCTACATTCGCTATTTTCATTTCACGCATAATGGGATTGCGCGGCAAAGGAGCGATTCATCTCGAATCCCAGGAAGATGAAGATGGTATATGTATCGTTACCGTCACCCCAATATGGGAATCGTTCCGAGAAATTTTTTTGCGTGCGCTTGCACGCGAACGTCTATTCGAGTTCGATATTAAGCGTGGTGCAAGCTATAAACTGGCAGAGAAAACTATAAGGCTATTGCAGGAAACTGATTCACAAACGCCCGACAAGTAGGCACAATACCGGCACATATCGCCCCTAAGACCACGAAGATCAGAAAATTATCGAGTGACCCAGAATGTATCATAATAAAAATAACGCCATAACAACATATTCTCTTACATCAAGCATCGAAAGGAGGTGAACAATATGAGACAGGAACTGTTGGAAAAGCCAATTGTCGAAACGCAACTAGAGGTGCCGTATCTTGCACGCTGGGCAGAGTTGGGTCGCGATATCCCATATAGCTCTACTGATATGGGAAAGAACGACGACACTGGTACGTGGCGTTCCGACACAGAAAGAAGCCGACACATGAGCTGCAACGAAGCGGAGTTGTTCATCGTTGGCACGTCGATTGATCCACATATTGACGCCGTACTGCAACGTCTAGACGGCAAAGTGTCCACCTGCCGTCTAGACGTTGACCAATACCCAGAGAACAGTAAGGTTTCAATCGATATAAAGGGCGGCGTGGTGGACGCCAAGGTTTGTGATCGCTTTGGAAACCAATGGGACGTCAGCCATCCAAAAGTGCTGTGGTTCCGGAGACTTGGAAAACCAGGACTAAAGCATTTGAGTTCCGAATATAAAGAGTTCTCTCTAGGGAAATCGAACAAACAATAGAAGGACTACTGTCTGTAATCAATCCGATTCACAAGATTAACGGGATCTGGGAAACCCGTCTTGCATCAAACAAAATTCGACAATACCTCTTTGCAGCAAAATCTGGACTCATAACGCCACACACACTCATTTCTAATTCTCCTGAGGATTCTAAGAGCTGGTTGCACCGAAGTCTCCGTGGCGAAATCTCTAAGTCGTCCGGTGCTCACAACGGAAGCAAGTGAAATCGGGAAAACTTTCGTCTACACGAATAGAGTTACATCGGCTGACATACGTAACGCCGAGCAGATAGCTGCAGTGCCGGTACAGTTTCAAAGGCTCATTAAACCAGAGTATGAACTCCGTGTTACTTCTTTCCGCGGTGAACACCATGTTGTCGCGATTAAGTCAAGCGACATTCATTCAAATAGAATAGATTGGCGTGCGACAGCAACTGAGATGTAAGTATTGGGCCACGCGTTTAAGTTCTACAACAAGTATGCAACTTACCCATATGATGAAGTTGCTTAGATTAGACTTCGCCGCGAGCGATTTCATTGTCGATAATCGCGGACAGGAGTGGTTCCTGGAAAGCAATCCAAATGGGGCATGGCTCTGGCTTGAGGCATTTGTTGATGAATTTAAATTCACGGATCGGCTAGCAAGACAAATCTCTGAGTTGATCACAGGAAGTAAATAGGCTAATATAAACTATTATGAAACAGTCTAGCATGAACAATGCTCGAGCGTTGAAGCGTAGGCTCGTTAGAAGCGACAGAATGGCGCAGATGAAATATGATAGTTTGGGTATGGAAAAGCGAGCATTTCTTGCGATAATGTTGCTAAAACGATTTCGGTTCGACAAAACGTCTACTCGCGATCTTTGCTTAGTGGTGCATCATGGTGAAATGACATGAGATCAGGGCTGCATGCGCTATAGGCCTTCGTTCAAAGGCTCTCGACACTTTGCTGCGACACCAAATGATCGATCGGTGTATGATAATGAAAAATAAGCATCAAATTCATGGGACTCAATACCGAAGCAATCAACAGGGTGATATATTGGAGCCGTTCCCTATTCTCAAAAGAAGGGAGGCGTTGGATATTAGTGTAAGTAGGAGTAAAAATTCCCGGTAGTCATGCTAGTAGACTGCCAGAATAACACATAGCTCAAGCGTAGATCACTTGACCACATTTGTCGGCATTAATCTGAAAAGACTAACCCGCTATTCTTGATAATAGGAGTAAGCCGGCATGTGTGCCGCAGACAGCACCTATCCTGTCAACGACTACGATTCATCCACCCTCGACCTATCCGCTCTGCAAGACATCGCCTGCAGCGTGGCGGCTGTCCTGAAGCAGCATCACATCTCGTACAGCGGCTATGTGGATGAGACACAGCGTGAGGTGGATAGACGGCAAGCAGAATTTGATCGACTTGAGTACAATGAAAGCGCTCGGACGAAGATCAGGCCAAATCTCCTTCGAAACGATGTTTGGCCTGCCGTATGACATACTGCCGAAGACAGACGAACTTCCTCACATTGGGTACTGGACGCTTGTCGAGATAAAGGCCCATACCATCGGGGCAGCGGCGCCAGTACATTGACTGGCTCGACAAAACACGTCTTGAATCGCTTGACGCCAACTTCGTGACCAGGTACGTACTGCTTGCCGATGGATCCCTCTGGTACTTCGATGCTCGTGAACATCGGCGACGGAACTTGGATATTGTTTTTGACGCCACCGCATCAGGTAGATGGGATTGGATGAGTGAGGAGGAAATTCTACTGCTTGACCACGAAGTGCGACATCGTGAAATAGACAGGCCATACGATAAGGAGACAGGCGAGTATTGGCACAGCGAGTGGGATAGTCTCTCGACAGACAACGATCTGATCGTCGCGGAAGAAGGTGACGGTTGCAAGAAGTACTTCGACCAGCTGCTGGCCCGCGCGAGAAAATCGGTGGCAGTGCGAAGCGCTTGGGTACGTAGCAGTAATGAGGAATCGCGACGGTACGTGTTGACTGCCGAGCAGTTGCGTCACGGCTGCCGGATCGAGCACACATTCGAAGACGGTCGATCGACGAGTGTCCGGATTCCACCGCGCACCAAGCCAGGTAAGATTATCCCGGCCTACGACGGTGTAAGCGGCAAAATTGAACTGATTCGTATTGACGTGGAGTAGATCATGGCAAAGGTAGATTGGGAACAGGTAGCCAAAGACTACGAGGTATCCACCCTTGACATGGCATGGGTGACGTCGTATGCGCAGAAAGTGGCGAAGCTGCTCGTCGATCACCATATCTCACCTATGGGATACACGGATGAGAAGCAACATGAACTGGATAATAAGATGGCGGAGGTTAATCATCTTGATTGCAGTTCAGGAGGAATAGCGCAGTTCTTTCAAAATTTGTTTTCTCCTGATCAGGGCGATCGACCAAAACCCTCGTATTGTTTAGAAAATATTGGATACTGGGTTTTTCTTGAGGAATTGGAGGATGAACTTAGTAAGGGAGGAGAAGAATAATTATTCAGGCTCAACGACAGAAGTCATGATCGCGCATCATAATCGTCGATCCTATTGTTTGCTCGCCAATGGGAAGCTTGCCTGTTTTGATTATCATGATTTTTGCGAGTGGTCTGGTCCTGTTCAAAAACGGGCTGAGGCTTCTGGCGGGTGGTCACTAATGAAAGAAGATCACATCCTTCTTCTTGATAGGCGGCTTCGACATCAGAGCAGTAATCGAGGAAGACTTGGCAATGATGTCAAGGGATCGTATTATCGCCGAGTATATTTATCGACTGACAACTACCTGATCACAGGAAAGAAGGGCGGCGGCTGCCGGAAGCTCCTTGGGAAGTTGCTTGAAGGGCACGGGATTAAAGATCCGAAGATAAAGCGCCGCGATCGCAGTAGATCGAAGATAGGGAAAGCATGCGATCTCGACGACGCACGAGGTTACTCGCGAACAGCTAAAAAATGGCTTTACCCTCACCCATACGTTCGCAAATGGATCAACGCGTCGCGTGGATGTATATCCAGGTAGTCGGAGCGGGAAGGTGATCGCTGTACACAATACTACTGATGACACAACAGAGTGGATTAGAGTTATAGAAGGAGATTAGGGCTTTCACCTATTATCAAATAATGACGACAGCGCTTTCATTCACCAATGTAGGCGCATACACTCAACATGCAATTTTGATGCACTTAATCGCTAGTATCATTTTCTTTGTGCAAAGCGACCTACTAACGGCAATTGAGTGCACCTTCAAGATATTCTGTAAAAGTGCTAAAATTAATAATGTAATGTCCGATGCCGAGCCCTCTCCCCACCATCGCCTTCGTCGGCTCAAGGCCGCCCTGTTGGCAGTCTCTCTGACGCTAGCGGGCATCCTCCTCATGATGCTCAGCGCCTGGCTTGCTCCGCTGCGGCTGGGAGATTGGCAGTGGCTGCACGCCCTGCCGCTGGGTGAGCTGGGTGGGACGCTGTTTGGTGCGGGGCTGCTGTCGACGTTCTTCGAGTACACCTTCCGGAGGGATCAGGAGGCGCACACGCTTGCCCGCTTCCGCCAGATCATCCGTGAGGAGGCTCCGGTGATGCGTGATGCGGTGGTGGAGGGCTTCGCCATCCACCCTGAGGACTTGAAGCGTGTGGCCACGCCGGAGCTGCTGGACGACATTGCGGCCAACGTGATGGCGCTGCGCCTGGGCGACGAGCAGTTCGCCCGGGAGATCTACCGCGACATCCGAGACCAAGCCATCCGCGCCGCTGAGCGGTGGTACGACGTGGCGGTGCGCGTTCGGCTCTCTACTGCAGTAGAGAGGAGTACCGCAGGTACTCCTCTGTTCGACGTCACCGTGGAGTGGGAGTACACCACCGTGCCTAGCAGTGCCACCCGGCGCTTCGCTTGTGTGTCTGACCAGGATGAGTACAACGAGCTCCGCCAGGACGTGCCTGCCACCTCCACCTGGTTCATGGCACCGCGCCCTGGCATGGACGCTTGCCGCCGGGAGTCATACGAGCTGCTGGAGTTGACCGTCGATGGCCGGCCACAGCCCATCCGTCGTAGTACCCGTGCTACCGGCCAGACCTACAGTGTGGACCTGGACGAAGAAGCCAGGAGCGGCAAGCCAGTCCGTATCCGCCAGGTCTTCCGCACCATCACCCCGCAGTGGAGCCACCGACTGTACTTCGCCGTCGCTCAACCGACACGGGGCTGGTCACTGCGCCTGGACTACACAGACACCAATATTGCCGAGATCCAGGTCAGTGACACGATGGCCACCACGCCGGCTTCAGCATCGTCCACTCACCAGAAGCCGTACCAGGCAAGGAGATCATCGTCGAGACCTCTAGCTGGCTCCTCCCCCAATCTGGCGTCGCCTTCACCTGGGCAACCAACGACGAGCTGCCCCAGACCAAGCAGCCTGAGGCAGTCGCCTCCTCGAGAGAGGGCTAGTTGTACTTCCCTGTGAGGTTGTGGAATGCGGTTGGCGGGGTTTGGCCGTCCAGGGCGGTGTGGGGTCGGTGGTGGTTGTAGTGGTGGAGCCAGGTCTGGTAGGCGGCTTCGCGCTGGGTCTGGCTGGTGTAGGTGTGGGCGTAGGCCCACTCGCGGGTCAGAGTGCGGTTGAAGCGCTCGACCTTGCCGTTGGTCTGGGGCCGGTAGGGGCGGGTGTAGCGGTGCTTGATGCCGGCTGCGGACAGGACCTGGTTAAAGGCCTGTGAGCGGTAGCAGGCCCCGTTATCGGTCATGACGGCCTGGACAGTGACGCCCAGGTCCTTGAAGAACGCGTTGGCGCGCTGAAGGAACCCGGCAGCGGTCTGCTTGCGCTCATCATCGAGGATCTCGGAGTAGACCACACGCGAGTAGTCGTCTATCGCGTGGTGGATGTACCGATACCCTCCCACCGGGCCGCCCCGACGGCGGGTGCGGGTCTTGGCGCGGTCCGCGGCCAGGGCGGGAGCTGAGCCCCGTCCGTGAGCGCGCCAGCCCCCGCCGTCGGGGACGCGGCCGAGCTTTTTGATGTCGAGATGGACCAGCTCCCCGGGACTGGTCTTCTCATAGCGCACCGGCACCGGGCGGCGCACCGCCAGCCCGGTGGCCTGATCCACCTCGGTCAGGCGGGGCATGTTGTACCGGGCCAGGATGCGCCCCACGGTGGAGCGCGCCAGGCCCAGGTGGTAGGCGATGCGGTGGGGTCCCCACCGGCGGTTGAGCCTCAAGGCGATGATGCGCCGCTCAGTGCGCCTTGCCAGCCGCCCCTGGGCTGTGGTGGGGGCGGCTGGAGCGGTCCTCCATGGGCTGGCCGGCCCGGTACCGGCCCACCCACCGGCTGACGGTGGCCGGCGAGACCTGGAAGCGTTCGGCCGCCCGGCGCATGGGCCAGCCTTCTTCCACCACCAGATGAGCAAGACGACGACGCCCCTCAGGGGTCAGCGGTGCGTTAGCGTGGGTCATGAAGGCCTCCGGTCAGTGATGCGAGTGTGTCAACCCACTCCTGCCGGAGGCCTCACACTACCCCAGCCCCGTTCACAACCTCCCAAGGAAGTACAGCTAGTTGCTAGGGGTGAGTCAGCTTCCGCCGTTCATCTCATCCACCTCCTCACCAACTCGACCGCTACAGACAATAGCAGGATACATCGTCC
>BNJU01001694.1_pt1 | contig 29095 bp, 33 predicted proteins | sample 8539281 | NCBI WGS metagenome assembly BNJU01 (sample SAMD00202456, study PRJDB9452) | human saliva metagenome | isolation source: human saliva | place: Japan
TATAAGAGGGACTAAATCATAATACTGTCTTTACACGATGAGTTTTATGAAAAACAAAGGATAAGTGGCTACATACGGGCATATTGTAATGGTTCAGTTCGGGCATGTAGGTCATGCAATTCCTGGAAGAATTGAACAACACAGCAGCTCAAGCCCTTATAATGTTCAGAAGTCCTAAAGAGAAGATTGAACCACATTTTTAAACCACCAGTATCAGACTCTTAAATCAAAAGAAAATTGGATGGAATAACAGTTGGTAATGCTAATTGGTTATTATCCTTACCCGATATGCAAGAGTTTGTTGTAGATTTTACTTCATATGAAGAACAGTCAGAGATTGCAGCTACTTTAAAAACCTCGACAACCTATCACCTTCATCAGCGTAAGTGCATTTTTCATTTATTTTGAGTGAAATTATGCTGAATAATTATAATAAAAATAAGCTATTTACGATTACCAACAGTGGATAACAGTTATATGAGGTGCTATAAGACCTGTAACTAAGAATAAATATTTACACAAAGCTTGGATAAAGAAACTTGCTCCATCGTTAAGGGTAAAAGATATGACCAGATAACCTATCAAAAGTTATTAAATGATTACGCGAACTACATGAAAGGCAGACAACGATGACTTCACCACCAGTTAAAGGGAGCCATTTTAGATGCCGTTGACGAAGGTCTTACTGAAAGGGATCAGACACGAAAAGCCATCATAAAGGAAACCACCTCGTCAAAGAAGATATACTAAATCAATTTGAGCAAGCTTCTATCAGAATTAGATTTAGGTCAGACTTTAATTGGGATTGGTTTATTTGCTTGTTGCAAAAACAGGCATACTTCTGAAGCTCTTGCTATAACTCCTCAACACTTTGATTTTCCAAAACAATCTCTATCAATTAATAAACTTGGGACATAAAACGGTTCAGGATTTATACGACGAAGAATTCATCTGTCAGAAAATCCAGATTGCGCAAGTCAAAAGTGCACATTTCAACTCTAATTAAAGGACTTCCTGAAAATAAACCTATCTTATATCTGGAAATTTATAACTCAACGATAAATGATATTCTTACTAGACATTGCAAAATCTGGTATATCTATTATTTCTAACACGGTTAAGACACACCATGCATCACTGCTATTATTTGCAGGTGTATCAATAGCAAGTGTTGCTCAGAGGCAAGGACACTAGTATGACCAACACAGAAAACATATCTTCACGTTATTAAGGCTTGAGAACAAAGATGTTGAAGTTATGTTCTTTATCTAGTTTAAAATAGGTTAAAACTTACGCTGATGAAGGTGATAAGGTCAACAGAGCTGATTCTAAATTTCCCAACTCTTTTGTTCAATCAAAGATGAATTATTACTTCAATTTTACAAAATCAGATTCAATTTTCTCCAATATCACCAGAACAGGAACAGCTATTAAGAAAAAGAGTCAGAAACTGAAATACCGAGCAATGTAAAGAATTTTATTGCAACATTTGAATCCGAGTTGGATGATGAAGAATTAAAATCATTATACTATTCTTATAGGATTGTATACATTCCAATACAAGTAAATCGAGCCAATCAAGCAGATAGGGCGATAGAATTTATTTCTCCAGACAGTGACAAAGCTAAAGATGTAGAACGTGTGTTAGTTAAGGCTGTTGAAAAAGCGAAATTTTTGCCTAGTGATATCGTGAAAATGATGAATGAGGAAGGGTATTCTACATTTAGCATGCATTACCATACTCAATTATGGAAGGCAAAAGATGCTAGAAATAAAAAATATAATTATGGAGTAAAAGTTTCTAAACAGTGGTATTGGTATGAAAATTGGATTGATGTAGTTAGAGATTATTGCCAAAAAGAATAATTTTTTAGCTTAACTATGTATATATCTGATGCTGGAACTGGGACTGGGACGGGTAACAAAATCTAAAAATAAGCTGAATTAAACAAATTTACAAACACCAAACAAACGAAAAGCCTTTATTTTGGATGGGTTTAGATGTATTGAATAACAGAAAAAGAAGAGTTCGAATGATGTGTGTTCTCCGCCAGGATTTCCTAAGGTTTGACCGAATGAAAAGTAATTGAAAGAAATACACGATATTTATTAAATTGGTGTAATGAGAATTCTTATATACGATGTAGGGGATATTAATAATTAAATAAGTGTTGAGGTAAATATGAGTAAAACATACATGGAATATATAGATGAAATATCATCTGACGAACTATATGAGGGGTTGTTGGCATATGGCTTTTTTGCTGAAAAACTTCCACCAATCTTCACTTCAGTTCCCTTTTTTAAGTACTGCAAGGGTTCAAACGTCAACTTTAGCAAGGGTTGGAATGAACATATATCATTTCGTGTAATGCGAAATATAAATATCCCGAGAGTAATGGGTATACCAAATCCGTTTAAGTACCAGAGATTATGTTCTGAAATAAGTAGAAATTGGGATGAGATACGTAATCATTTCCGTAATCAAACAAATGGTCAGGCGTTTTGCATTAGTAGGATTCATATTAGAAAGAAATATCGTGAAAAGTGTATTTTTGAAATGAACTATAAAAAAATTGGAGGTTTGATGGAAATCCAGAAACAGAATTGTTGATTAATGGTAAAAAAATGTGAGTAGATTAATTGTTCAAGCAGATATTTCAAATTGTTTCCCAAGTATTTATTCACATTCAATTCCGTGGGCTTTAGTAGGAAAAGATAATGCAAAAAAAACTATTAATGAAGAATGCTGGTACAACAGACTTGATCAATTATGCAGTGATATGAAAAAAATGGTGAAACACATGGATTGCTTGTAGGACCGCATACATCAAATATTATATCGGAAATTATTTTTAACAGTTGTTGATAAGAAACTTTATGATAAGGGTTATAGATTTATTAGGCATATTGATGATTATGATTGCTTTATTTCGAATAATGAAGAGGCAAATCTATTTCTTAGAGACCTTGAAGAAGCACTAATGGAATTTGATTTGTCATTAAATCATAAAAAAACAAAAAAATAATTAACTTACCGATAGGAATAGAAGAAAATTGGAAACATGTGCTAAGTGATTTACCAACAGAGAGCAAGACAGGAGAGGTTAGTTATCATAATGTAAATAAGTTTATAGATACAGCATTGAATTTAGCATCAGAAGAAAAATAACCTTGCAATAATTAATTACGCTATAAAAAAAATTAAAAATGCTTAAATCTTTCAAAGAATGGAAAAGGATTTGGCAGCAAAAACGTCTTATGCATATGGCAGTAATATATCCTTATCTTATGCACTTGATGGAAGAGTATGTATTTAATCCATATAATGTTGAAAAAGAGGATATAAAAAAATATTTGCAGAAACAATTTATGAGGAAGCAAAAAAATTAAAAAAATGATTTTTGAAAGTATGTGTTATGCAATATATTATGCTATTAAATATGATTTTACTATTTATACTTTTCAAAAATAATTATCAGGAGGAGCAAAGGTATATTTTTTTCTAGTAAAGACTGTGTACTTTTACTAATAACTTGGATTTATTTCATGAAGCAAAATAACTGGAATGGTAGAGCAACACAAGTAAAAACCAATAAAAAAATTGGCAGAAACCTTAAAAAGAAGTAGATATGGATCGTTATTGGATTTTTCTGCTATGAAGTATTATCACAAAGTAGTTTACCAGAGTCTTGGAAGCAACTGAAAAAGCAAATGTTAGTTTTATATTGGATTTTAAAAAAATAACATGCAATAAAAAAATATTGGTTAAGGACGAAGTATATTAATTGAAGATATTTATATATTTCGGTATAGAAGAATAGTTAATTAGTAATATTCGATGTTGAGTGCAGCTGCATTATTTATTTACCCTGATATGATTTTGAGTATTGGATATCGTTTATGAACGTTTTGTAGACGTGTATACTCAACTGATGGTTTACGCATTGATAAAGCAAACTATATAAATTATACTTGGGAACAGCGTAAGTTGGGGGATATGGGATCAACTTTTACGGGTCTTTCTGGAAAAACAAAGGAAGATCTTTGGTCATGGGAATGCGAAATTCATAACATATATGAATGTGTTTTCTAATCCCATAGCTGATTTACAAATGACAGAAATAGTTGAAATTGACTCAAAACAGAATTGTGTTAAAAGTGGAGATGAGTTTTTTACTACCTCATCTGAAACACCAGACGAGGTAGGAATGTCGTGTGTAATGTCTGAAGATGCTGATAATACCTACCTTAATAGTTTCTGTTTTGGATATAGACCGACTGAGAAATTTGATTTGAATTATCTTGCGTATGTGCTTCGCTCTAAGTCATTTAGAAAAGAAATAAAATTTTTAGCACAAGGAATATCAAGGTATAACATTTCAAAAACAAGGTTATGGAAGTGAAAATTCCAGTACCGAAATTGGATGAACAAATCAAGGTTGGACAGTATTTTTCCAACCTTGACAACCTTATCACCCTTCATCAGCGTAAGTTTTAAACCTAGTTTAAACTAGATAAAGAACGCATAACTAAATCAACATCTTTATTCTCAAGTTCCTTAATAACGTGAAGATATGTTTTCTGTGTTGTAGTCATACTAGAGTGTCCTAGCCTCTGAGCAACACTTGCTATTGATACACCTGCAAATAATAGCAGTGATGCATGAGTGTGTCTTAAACCGTGTATAGAAATAATAGATATACCAGCATTATTGCAATGTCTAGTAAGAATATCATTTATCGTTGAGTTATAAACATTTCCAGATATAAAGATAGGTTCATCTTCAGGAAGTCCTTTAACTAGAGTTGAAAATTGCACTATGACTTGCCAATCTATCTGGATTTTTCTGACAGATGATAGATTCTTCGTCGGCATAAATCCTGAACCGCCTTTATAGTCCCAAGTTTTATTAATTGATAGAGATTGTTTTGAAAAATCAAAGTCGTTAGGAGTTATAGCAAGAGCTTCAGAGAAACGCATGCCCGTTTTTGCAACAAGCAAAATAAACCAATCCCAATTTAAAGTCTGACCTAAATCTAATTCTGATAGAAGCTTGTGCAACTCAAATTGATTTAGATATTTTGTCTTCTTTTGACGAGGTGGTTTTCCTTTTATGATGGCCTTTCGTGTCGGATCCCTTTCAATAAGACCTTCGTCAACGGCATCTAAAATGGCTCCCTTTAACTGGTGGTGAAAGTCCATCGTTGTCTGCCTTTCATGTAGTTCAGCATAATCATTTAATAACTTTTGATAGGTTATCCTAGTCATATCTTTTACCCTTAACGATGGAGCAAGTTTCTTTATCCAAGCTTTCGTAAGTAAATATTTATTCATAGTTACAGGTCTTATAGCACCCTCCTTATAAACTGTTATCCACTGTGTGTAGTAATCGTAAAATAGCTTATTTTTTTATTTATAGTATTCAGCATAATTTCCTCCAAATAAATGAAAAATGCACTTACGCTGATGAAGGGTGATAAGGTTGTCGAGCTTTTGAGAAATAGCTACCAACAATTCTCTGTTCATCATATTTAGGTGTAAGGATCATTACATATTGTTTTATAGCATTCATTTGATAAGCTCATTGCACTCCTGTAGACTCTGTCTTTTTGATTTCTCCAATCAACATTTTGGAAAAATATCTAAAAATAAAATTCTAGATCGTTATTTCCCTGCAGTATAGCATAAAGATAGTGTATCTACAGTCTCAGAAATGCAGGCATTTCACATATATAAGGCTGATCGATAGTACCCATTCGTCCATATACCAATTGTCGTCATTTTCTATATGCATAATGCAGAATTCACACTAAGCATTATATCCACTTTCAGTATCTGTAAACTAGGAATGTCCTTCCTGCATGAAAAGATGTTTAGTAATCGCAAAGCCTGCTACAATACATCAACAATCTCCCCAACTTACGCTGTTCCCAAGCATATGTGCGACATCCTCCTAATTATAAACTGATAAAAAAACAATAAATATACATCCGATATTATACAGATAAGTTTGAAAATCATTATTTTGGACGTATAATAAAAAAACAATGCTAAAAGTGAATAAATATTATATTTAGCTTTATTTTTAAACTTTATATGAATTACAAGACATGTTTAGATGGGGGTTGCGCATGAACAAGCAGCAATTAGCTTCTAAGATTTGGGAATCGGCAAATAAAATGCGTTCTAAAATAGAAGCGAATGAGTACAAAGACTACATTCTAGGGTTTATTTTTCTATAAATTTCTCTCTGAAAAGGAGGTTAAGTACTTAAAAGCTAATGATTGGACAGATGAATATTTGTCTGAATTAAAAGAAGAAGATTACGAGACAACTCAAAGTATCCAGAAAAACCTCGGATATTATATTGCATATGAAAACCTCTTTTCAACATGGATTGAAAAGGGTTCAGATTTCAGCGTTTCAGATGTTAGAGATGCACTTTCCGCTTTTACAAGATTAGTTAATCCGACACATAATAGCGTATTTGATGGCATATTCGAGACCCTACAGACAGGACTCAGTAAACTTGGAGATAGCGCTGCTTCTCAAACGAAGTCAATAAGTGACCTTATATATCTGATAAAAGATATTCCAATGGATGGAAAGCAAGGTTATGACGTGCTTGGTTTCATCTATGAGTACCTCATCGAGAAATTCGCTGCAAATGCAGGAAAAAAAGCTGGCGAATTCTACACACCTCACGAAGTATCGTTACTAATGTCTGAAATAGTGGCAGAACACTTAAAGGATAGAGATAAAATTGAAATTTATGATCCTACTAGTGGTTCAGGTTCTCTATTGATCAATATCGGTTTAAGTGCTTCAAAGTACATTGAGGGTAAAAATAAGATTAAGTACTATGCTCAGGAGCTCAAGCAGAACACTTACAACCTCACTCGTATGAATCTTATCATGCGTGGAATCGAAGCATATAACATAGTAACTAGAAATGGCGATACATTAGAAAATGACTGGCCGTACTTCGATGAAAATGACCCGATAGGTTCATATGACCCACTTTACGTGGATGCAGTTGTGTCAAATCCTCCTTATTCCCAGGCATGGTCGCCTCAAGACAAAGAAACTGACCCTAGATACGCTGGATACGGTCTTGCTCCGAAGGGCAAGGCAGATTATGCATTTCTGCTCCATGACCTATACCATCTTAAGCCAGAAGGTATTATGAGTATCGTTCTTCCTCACGGTGTTTTATTCCGTGGTGGTGAAGAGGGTGAGATCCGTAAGAACCTAATTGAAAAGAATCAAATAGATACAATTATTGGACTTCCTGCAAATATTTTTTATGGCACAGGAATCCCAACTATTATTATAATTCTGAAGCAAAAAAGAACTAATACAGATATTCTTTTCGTTGATGCTTCAAAGGGCTTCGTGAAAGAAGGCAAGAATAACAAACTTCGTGCATCCGATATTAAGAGAATTGTGGACGTTGTAACTCGTAGAGAAGATATTGATAAGTTCTCCAGAGTCGTTAGCCGTGATGAAATAAGAAGCAACGAGTATAACCTTAATATTCCTCGATATGTGGACTCATCAGAGGCTGCTGAATCATGGGATATATTCTCGTCGATGTTTGGAGGGATTCCAAATTCAGAGATTGAACTTCTAAACGATTATTGGAAGGCATTTCCTACGCTCAAAAGCAGTTTGCTTGAAGCCACATCCTCTGCTTACTGCAGGATCACTTGTGATGATGTAAAGAAAGCAATCAAGGAGCATGATGACATCAAAGGTTTCGAAAATAAATTTAAAGATGCATTTGATGGACTTGACAACTATTTGCATGACGAACTTATCATGCAAATGTACAATATTAACATATCTAAGAAGGAAGAGGCTCTTGCTGAAAATATCTTTTCTAGACTAGCAGGTATTCCGCTAGTTGATAAGTACGAGGCATATCAGCTTCTCGATGATGATTGGACAAATATAGCTATCGACCTAGAAATTATCCAGACAGAAGGATTTTATGCAACTAGGGTTGTAGATCCTAATATGGTTATCAAGAAGAAAGATAACAAAGAGCAAGAAGTTCAAGAAGGCTGGAAGGGCAGAATCATACCATTTGAGCTGGTTCAGAATTGTTTGCTCTCAGATGAAACGAAGTCAATAGAAGATAAAGAAAATAGACTGGCTGAGATTATTTCTGAATACGAAGAAGCCTTTGATAATCTATCTGAGGAAGAAAAAGAGCTTGAATGTGTAAATGAAGACAGCTTTGTTTTTGCAGAAGTTAAAAAAGCACTTAAGAACGACAGCGTCGATAGTGAGACAAAAGAAAAACTAAAGTCTGTAATGGCACTCAATACAGAAGAAAAGGGCTTAAAATCAGAAATAAAAAAAGAAAAAGCACTACTTGAGGAAAGAACTAAAGAAATTATAGAAAATCTATCAGATGAACAGATTGTATTGTTACTTAGAGAGAAATGGATCAATCCGTTAATCAACAACCTTATGCAACTTCCTGAAAGAATAGTGTCTGATCTTGTGTCAAAAGTGGAAGCACTGTCAAAGAAGTACGATTCTACACTAGCTGAACTTGAAAATGAAATTGAAAGCACGGAAAGAGAGCTTTCAAAGATGATTGACGAGCTGGAAGGGAACGAATTTGACATGCTTGGACTTGCTGAGTTCAAAAAGCTTCTCGGAGGTGAATAAAATGGCAGAAAAATCGAAAAAACCAGCCATTAGATTCGCTGGATTTACTGATGCTTGGGAACAGCGTAAGTTATCAGATATGTATCAAAGTATTGTGAATGCTTTCGTTGGTACTGCCACACCTATTATGTTGAGAATGGACATTTTTATCTTGAGTCTAACAATATGAAAGGGACTTATAAATCATAATACTGAAGTCTTTATTAATGATGAGTTTTATGAAAAACAAAAGGATAAGTGGCTACATACTGGAGTGATATTGTAATGGTTCAGTCTGGGCATGTAGGTCATGCAGCTGTAATTCCTGAAGAATTGAACAATACAGCAGCTCATGCCCTTATAATGTTCAGAAGTCCTAAAGAGAAGATTGAACCATATTTTTTAAACTACCAGTATCAGACTCTTTAAATCAAAAAAAGAAAATTGATAACATAACAGTTGGTAATACATAGATATCACTTGCATCTGATATGCAAGAGTTTGTAGTAGATTTTACTTCATATGAAGAACAGTCAGAGATTGCAGCTTGTTTTAAAAACCTCGACAACCTTATCACCCTTCATCAGCGTAAGTATGACAAACTAGTCAATGTTAAAAAGGCAATGCTCGAAAAAATGTTTCCGAAAGATGGAGCTGATGTACCAGAGATACGCTTTAAAGGTTTTACTGAAGCTTGGGAACAGCGTAAGGTTGGAGAATTATTAATTGAACGTAATGAACAAGCACCTATGAGCGATGACTATCCATTAATGGCCTTTATCGCTAATGAAGGAGTTGCTCCGAAGGGTGATAGATATGATAGAAGTTCTTTGGTAAACGATGTTTCTGGTAAGCTTTTATAAAGCATACAGAATTTGGAGACTTTATTTATAGTTCAAATAACTTAGAGTCTGGTTCAATTGGGTTAATAAATATGGAAATGCATGCATTTCACCCGTATATAGTATTTTTTTCAATCAACAGAAATATCTGATCCAGAATTTATTGGAAGAAGATTTTTGAGAAAAAGATTTTATTAATTCAATGATTAAATGGCGTCAGGAGTAATATATGGTCAATGGAGAATTCATGAATCTGATTTTGTAAAAAAATTGAAGTAATAATTCCATCTTTGATTGAACAAAAAAAGAGTTGGAAAATTCTTTAAATCAGCTCGACAACCTTATCACCCTTCATCAGCGTAAGCTTGAAAAAGCTCAAAAAAATCTCAAAAAGCATGCCTTGAGAAGATGTTTGTATAGCAAAAACTATGAATCTTTAAAAATACGGAGGAAAACTCTATGATTTTTTTAATAAAGAAGCTGATTTTGAAGAAGCTTTTAATAAAAAAATACTATCTGAAAAAGGCTGGGAAAAAAAGAAGTCCTTAAGAACTATACAGAAAAAGACTTACTAGATAACTGGGCGAACATCCTTTTTGAGAATAACCGTGATATCGATAGGCTGAATGACTACCCACTTACTGAAACTGAAATGCAGCAGATATTGGAGCAGATAGAAGCTCTGAGAACGCCGCTTAAGTTAAACGGCTTCATCAACGGCAAGAGTGTTTCTATCGTTCGAGATAATCCAGATGATACACTTCATTTTGGTAAAGAGATCAGCCTCAAAATATATGATCGAAGAGAAATCGCTGCAGGTCAAAGTAGATACCAGATAGTGCAACAGCCTAAGTTCCCAACGAAGTCAAAAATTCTAAATGACCGTCGTGGAGACCTGATGCTTCTTATCAACGGTATGCCTGTAATTCATATTGAACTTAAGAAGAGTGGAATACCAGTAAGTCAAGCCTACCACCAGATAGAAAAAAATACTCACATGAAGGTGTCTTTACAGGACTAGTTTCATTAGTTCAGATATTTGTAGCAATGGAGCCAAATGAAGCCGTATACTTTGCAAATCCTGGACCAGAAGGTAAGTTCAATTCTGATTACTACTTCCATTGGGCAGACTTCAATAATGAGCCGATTAATGAATGGGACAAAGTAGCTTCCACGCTACTGTCTATTCCTATGGCTCATCAGCTAATAGGATTTTATACAGTTGCCGATGATTCAGACGGAGTCCTGAAGGTTATGCGCAGTTATCAGTATTTTGCGGCTAATGCCATTTCCGACAAAGTCGCAAAGACAAAGTGGGAGGGAGACAACCAGCTTGGTGGCTACATCTGGCATACGACTGGCTCAGGTAAAACTATGACCAGCTTTAAGTCGGCTCAGCTAATAGCGAGTTCAAAAGATGCTGATAAAGTAATATTCCTTATGGACAGAATTGAACTCGGCACTCAGTCGCTTAAGGAGTACCGTGGGTTTGCCGATGAGAATGAAGACGTTCAAGCAACTGAAAACACTAATGTTCTCATATCAAAGCTAAAGAGTAGCTCTCCTGCAGATACACTTATAGTTACATCTATTCAGAAGATGAGCAATATAAAAGATGAAGAGGGCGGATTAAATGCTCATGATATTGAGCTGATAAATAAAAAGCGCCTCGTATTTATCGTGGATGAAGCACATCGTTCGACATTTGGTGATATGTTAATCACTATCAAAAACACATTTACAAAGGCGATATTCTTCGGATTCACGGGTACACCAATTCAGGATGAGAATAAGAAAAAGAAGAATACAACGACCTCGGTATTTGGAGATGAACTTCACAGATACAGTATCGCAGATGGAATTAGAGATAAAAATGTCCTAGGTTTCGATCCATACAAGGTGTTAACCTTCAAGGATAAGGATGTCAGAACCGCTGTTGCACTTATGAAGGCAAATGCAAAAACTGTGGAAGAGGCTATTAATAACCCTGAGAAGAGGAAAATATTTTATTACTATATGGACTCTAGTAAGGTTAAGATGGCGTCATATAAAGATGAAAATGGTAAAAGTATCAAAGGAATTGAAGACTACGTTCCTATTACTCAGTATGAGACAGAAGCTCATACTAAGGCAGTAGTTCAAGATATATCAGATAACTGGCTCACCTTAAGTAGAAATGGTAAGTTCCATGCAATATTTGCTACAAGTAGTATAAATGAGGCAATTAAATATTATCGCCTCATGAAAGAGATGTTGCCAAAACTTAAAGTTACTGCGCTGTTTGATTCGAATATTGATAATAACGGTAATTTCCGCATTAAGGAAGATGGGCTCGTAGAGATAATAAATGACTATAACGAGATGTACGAGCAATCCTTACAATCCCTACGTTTGCAAAAATGAAAAAGGATATAGCTGCACGATTAGCGCACAAGAAACCTTATGAGAGGATCGAGAGGGAGCCCGAAAAGCAGATTGATTTGCTAATTGTCGTCGATCAGATGCTAACTGGATTTGACTCAAAATGGGTCAATACTCTATACCTAGATAAGGTGCTGAAGTATGAGAATATTATCCAGGCATTTTCACGTACAAATAGACTATTTGGGCACGAAAAGCCTTTTGGCACTATTAGATATTATCGAAAGCCACATACTATGGATCAGAATATTAGTGATGCAGTAAAGCTGTATTCGGGCGATAAGCCATTAGGTCTGTTTGTTCAGCATCTAACTGAAAATCTAGTGCAGGTAAATATAATATTTGAAAGTATTACCGTGATTTTTGCGAATTCTGGAATAGATAATTTCGAGAAATTACCAGATGATGTAGAGTCGATAAAGAAGTTTGCAAAAGACTTTAATCAGTTAAATATCTTTTTAGAATCAGCGAAAATTCAAGGCTTCACATGGGATAAGAGCTCATATACTGATGAAGTATCTGGAGAGATAATTTACGTTTCAATTAGTAAATACTTATGATATATTAGTTCTTAGGTATAAGGAGATAGATCCAAGTGGACCTAATCCACCGTTTGATGACATGGCGCCTTATGATTTAGAGAGCTATATAACAGAGATGGATACTGGCGTAATCGATTCAGATTATATGAATTCACGTTTTGACAAGTATCTGAAGCTTCTTAGAGCAGAAGATGTAAGCGAGGAGGACGTTGAACGAGCAGAATCTGAACTTAATAAGTCGTTTGCTATGCTTACCCAAGAAGAGCAGAAGTATGCTTATCTATTCCTTCATGATATTCAGAGAGGTGATGTAAATATCAGCCCTGACAAGACATTAAGGGATTATATAAACGATTACATGCTACGTGCAAAGACTGATCAGATTCACCAAATGGCACTGAACCTTGGCCTTGATGAACAGAAGCTCGCGGATATTATGAGTTTGAAGCTCAATGATTCAAATCTAAATGAGTTTGGTAGATACGATGAACTTAAGCAAACAGTCGATAAGACGAAAGCTAAAGAATATTTTGAGAAAATCGAAGGCGTGAATCTTATACCACCAAAGGTTAGTATCAAGACCGATAAGCTTCTTAGAGAGTTCATCCTTAGCGGTGGCATGGATTCTACAGAGGCTGAAGAGGAAAGTTAATAGTTATAAGCAAATCAAAAAATCAGGCGCGAGCCTGATTTTTTTCTTTCCTACACGTACTTTCTGAAATACCACTCGCACAAACACATCTTTATTTCAAAAACAATTGTTTTTTTGAAATAAAGATGCTATATTTTTATTACTGTTTCAAAAAGGAGTACCACAGATGAAAAAAGAAAGAGCGGGAAAATCAGTAAAGCAGCTATCAGGTAAGCTAGCTTATTATTCATTTCATCCTTCTAAACTGCCTCCAATTCCGGAGATAGAAATTGACAGTGAACTAACTGAGAAGCTGATCAAAGCATACAGAGTGTTAGCCATACTCGATGATAGAGCGATGCATATTCCCAATATAGATCTATTCATCTCCATGTACGTTCAAAAAGAGGCGCTCTTATCCTCACAAATTGAAGGTACGCAGGCAACATTAGAGGACATCTTTAATCCAAATATCTCTAAAAATATAAATTCAGATGTTGATGATGTCATTAACTATATAAGGCAGCCAAATACGCAATACAGAGATTAGATACATTGCCGTTGTGTAGTAGACTGCTTTTAGAAACCCACGAAGTCTTGCTATCTGGAGTAAGAGGGAGAGAAAAGAATCCTGGCGAATTTAGGAAAAGTCAGAACTGGATTGGTGGCTCTGGTTCAACTATCAAAACAGCTAGGTATATACCGCCAGATGTTCTATACATGCAGGAAGCTCTGTCAGACTTGGAAAAATATATGAATACAGACGGCGGACTAGATGATCTGATTAAAATTGCCTTGATTCACTACCAGTTTGAGACAATCCATCCTTTCCTAGATGGAAATGGTCGTGTGGGAAGGCTGCTTATAGTGCTGTATTTGCTCGAGAAAAAAGTGATAAAAACACCTTCTCTATATCTATCATTCTATCTAAAAGAAAATCGCATCGAATACTACGACAGAATGACGGTGGTAAGAGAGAATGGTGACTATGAGCAGTGGGTTAAGTTCTTTATCGAAGGGATTTATGTGAGTGGACAATCAGCTATAGAAACCGCAGATGAATTGATTGCTATAAGGAATTCTAATCTAAAAAGGTTAGAGGCAGAAAATTACACCAAGAGAACGCATGAGACCATGATAAAGATATTCGGTTACTTAGAAGCTCATCCAATCATAGAGATAGGAAAGACCGCTAAGGATTTGTCCTTGTCATACAACACGGTAGCCTCTGCAGTATCTAGATTTGAGGCACTTGGAATACTGAGCTTGGTCAATAACCAAGACAGGAACAAGGTATATAGCTACGATGACTATATCAGCATATTAAGGAGTGGAACAGAACTTGTAGCACAGTAGGTGTAGTCACAAGCGTCATATAATATACCACAAAAAATCAGGCCCAAGCCTGATTTTTTCCTTACCCTATCTAATATCTTACTTATCCAAGCCCCTACTCGCACATCGCCATCTCAACGCTATCGAGATACTGACATAGCGACTTATTAAACTTCTCATAATCAGCATATGCAAATTCCTCAGTAGCCTGCGCGATATTTACATATACAATCTTAGACTGGTTATAAAAAGTAATCATCAGCGGCAGCTTGAACACCGTCGAAAATCCCCTAACTGTTAGACGGCCGGCTTCCTCGATATTCATGATGTCATCCTTCGAATGAGCACCTGTTAGATGATCATCCGTTAATATCTCAACTGGCATCTCCTTGCTATCGTAGTAGTCGTACATCTTAGCAGCAGCCTTGCAGATGCCCTCCCAGCCTGTAGCATACGTAAGATTCCACTGCGATAGTAGCCAGTTTCCATCCGCTCTTACTCCGATTAATAGCATCTTAACCTCCTGACCCATACCACTAGGTATGTATCCAATATTTTCTGACTATAGAGTAAACCCATTATCATTCATTTTCAACCATCTAGGGCAAATAACTCTTCGCATGCATATATACACGACAATCCGCATAGTTTCACTTTATCCCGTAATTCTAGTATAATACTCTGTAATAGACATAGAGATTACAGAAGATAGAACATTAACTACTTAAAGATACTAGTGATATTCGCTAGAAGTTGCATACCATTTGCACATAACAGAGCGAGCACCAAAAGGAGGAAAACCATGAATACCAAGATGAAGCTAAGATCAGCGATTGCGATTTTACTATCCGCATTGCTCATCTTATCTATCGCAGGCTGCAGCAAAAAGGTGCCTAAGAAAGAGGAGAAGAAGCCACCTAAGCCAAAAAAAGTCACTGAGCAGCAAGAGAAGAATAGGAAAGCTGCGTATAGCGCGTATAAGACCGTCATCGAGCAGAATGCTACAGCGATAAAAGCGTATTCTTGGCAGACCGTTCCAGGTAAGGACACGTATAATGCTAGAGGTATAGATAGACCTATTGCACTGTGCGATATAGACGGTGACAATGTACCAGAGCTGTTCTTCTTCACCTCGCAGAATCAGGGAATCGCGAGCTTGCACATCTACACCTTTAATGGCAAGGAAGCAGTAGAACTCAGTTACGATGGCTTTAATGAAGGTGCATATAGTGGCAAACTCGCGGATCAACAAGCTGCTGCGGGTACATCGTATGTAGTGTATAAGGGCAAGGATGCAAATACTCTGTACATATATGATTCAAATGGCGATGATTACATGCAGTATAATATCTATAGATACGTGATGAAGAATTCCAAGCTTGAGCTTGTTGAATCTCTATCTAACCGCGTTGGACAAGATGATTCGGGAAATACTTCGGATATATATAAGAGAAACGGTAAAACCGTGCCAAATGCACAGGGCGGTAAGTCTTTTACAAGTTCATTTGCCCAGCTCGATAAGGCAATTATCTTCAGCGCAAATAGAGAAGAAAACAACGTATCTATCTGGAAGAAGTTCAGCTTCGATGGGGCACTCTGCATCTCGTATGATCAGGCGATAGCTAAGCTGAGTAAATAAGCCTTGTAAGCTTAAATATTATCTAAGAGAGGCAGTGCCTCTCTTTTTCATTTCTTCATTCTATGAAATTCTGTTAAATTATCTACTATATATGCTACAATAATCATTACCGCGCCGATATTCGTCTGCGTGATACGAAATTATAGGAAAAGAGAATTTATGATTAAGAACGGAGCGATTTTCATAATGCTTTCCGGCACCCTCTGGGGCACGACCGGAATTTATTCACATCTATATAGAGCGTACGGCATCCCACCCGTGACGATGTCAATCCTGAGAGTATCATGTGCGATGCTAGTCATCCTCCCGTTCATGCTCATGAAAGGGCGAAAGAGTTTCAAACTCAGTAGGCGTGGTTTCAAGATAGCCTGCGTGCAGGGAGTAATCACACAGGCCGTGTTTAACGTGGCGTACTTTACAGCGATTGGTAAACTCGGCATGGCGAGCGCAGTCGTGCTCGTCTACACATCTCCGATAATCGTGGCGATTATGTCGTACTTTATATTTAAGGAAAAGCCTACCCTGAGAAAAGTCCTCGCCATGTGCGTGACCATCATGGGAGTTGCATTCACGGCGACCGGGGGAGTGTTCAACCTAGGGAAGCTGTCTCTTTATGGTATATTCATGGGACTTATATGCGGATTCTGCTTTGCAAGTTTAGCGATTACAAGTAGACTTGGCGGACAGTCGGAAGATACGACAGCGATGACATTCTATACGATGGTATTTGGACTCATCGCCCTCGCGATATACGGATCCATAGTTGGCATTGGTGAATTTCATGCGGACGGAAAGCTGGCGCTTATAAGTATAATCAATGGCTCGACGTCTGTTGCCCTTCCATACTTCATGTACGGCTTCGCGATAACGAGGCTTAAGCACGTGTCGTACGCACCGATACTGTCTTCGGTGGAAAATGTTGCAGCGACGCTATTTGGCACACTGCTATTCGGGGAGAAACTCGGCCCATGGAGGGTTGTTGGTATCGTGCTGGTTATCACATCGATAGCGATGATTAACATGCCAGAACGCTCAAAATGCGCCCTAAAATCACCTGGATGCGAATAACGCAAGGCAAAAAAGTACCAAAAAACGGAAAAATTTGCACAATTTTTGACCTAATATACACTATTTTTGAAAACATAGAGACAAAGCATAAAAATAAGGTTATACTACCTACATGAGAACAATAAATAATATCAAGCAGCAAACTTCTCGTAGCTAATAGCTAGTATAGCAGCAAGCTGAGAAGGAATAAGGAGAACTTATGATTAGCATATTTGATACCGATATTGTGACTTTCGAAAAGCCTAAGTACACATTAGAGATTCGTAGTGACGGCTTCACCTACACGCATAAGAAGAAGGGTGTGCTGAACGTTAGTTTCGATGATATACTGACCATTATCACGACGAACTATTTCAGTTCCAACGGTAGCTACATCATTAATCTGGTTAGTGTAGATCCTAAGCAGAAGATGATTGATATAACATTGGATGAGGATTATGGCTATGAGACTCATAATATCAAGGAGACTAAGACTCTTCTTACTGCCTTTGCTGCACATAAGCTCACCAAGGAGTTTCCTAATAACATCGGTGAGTTAGACCTCACACTTGGCACATCTCTCAAGGAGAAGCAGATAAAGCTCCGCGGTAACAAGATCATCGGTGCCAAGCACGAGATAGATATCAATGATATTAAGCGAGTAGTATGCGTAGTAGGCGCAGTTGGCAGTTTCGGCGTATACACTAGCGAGACCAAGAAGGGCTTGTTCGATAAGCCGGACATTTCTGTTCCGATTAACTCTGTAACAGCTCCACTTCTAGAGTCGATAGTTACTAAGAATACAGGTAAAGGAATAGATTTCAGCAGGGGTAATAACTGGGATCAGAAGAACTCCGAATTTATAATTATTCGCTTTATGGAACCAGGCTTCTTCCTTACTGATAGGGATTCTATCAAGGAAGAGTGGCAGAAGATTGCCTTTGATAGAGTAGTCAAGTATGGATATTTCATCAATGGCGATATGTAATTAATTTGCTGTTACCATTCTTTCAGATACACACTGTTAAAGGGGCGAGCCAAAGGCTCGTCCCTTTAATTGCTCTATTATTTTGTTCTAAAACCCTATAAATATCCTTAAATAAGTAAAATTATTGGTTCAAAAAAATATTGCATGTTTGTGCAATTTGCATTAAAATACAATATACATTAGTTCAATTTAACTAACTTTGTAAAATATATCTAACTTATTTAAAATTTTCATACTCATTCATAGGAGGAAAGATGAAGACAAATGGTTTCAAGGGAGTGTTGTCCTTTGTCGTAGCTGTGGCTGTTACCGCCGCTATGGCTTATTCGGCTGTTACGGTCGTAGAGAAGAACAATGCTGCCAAAGAGAAGGCTGCCAAGGAAGCTCAGGCAATTGGTTCAGAGGTTTCCACTGAAGGTCTTAAGGATGGAGAATACGAGGGTACTGCAACCGGTTACGGTGGACCCCTTACTGTTCGCATCACCGTTAAGGGTGGAAAGCTGACAGATATCAAGGTTGTATCCCAGACAGAAACGCCAGAGTATTTTAACAGGGCGAAAGCTGTCATAGGCAGGATACTGAGCAGTGGCAATGTAAATGTCGATTCGGTTTCAGGAGCGACTATCTCTTCGAATGCGATTAAGAAGGCAGTTGCTGATGCTCTAAGCAAGGCTGGATCGAAGCAGCAGGCGAAGGTAACGCCAGTCAAGAAAGACGCTAGATCTGCGAAGGGAAGAAAGGGCAATGCAGCTGGAACTTTTTCAATCGGAAGTGCTAACCTGAACGACGGTGTGTACACTGGTTCGGGTCAGGGCTACAATGGTCCGATAAGAGTTCGCGTAACCGTTTCTGGCGGTAATATTACCAATGTTGAAATACTTTCAAATAGTGATGATGCCCCATTCTTTAATCGTGCAAAGGCGGTAATCGGTAGATTGCTTGGAAGTCCAGGCAAGAGCGTAGATACAGTTTCTGGTGCTACATACTCTAGCCGCGGTATTATCGATGCCGTGAGAAATGCACTTTCAAGTGCAGGCAAGACTACTGTTACTAATACTAGCAGCACAAACACGCCTGCTGCACCGGATAATAAGCCAAGTGAGGACAATGTATCTCCAGCGGTTAACCCTGAGACAGGAGATCCAGCATATGTAGATGCAGCACTTCGTAAGCATTATCCAGGAGATAAGCTAAAGGATGGAGACTATACTGGAATCGGTATCGGATACCTCAATCCAGGTGGAATCAAGACCTATATAACGGTAAAGGATGGCGAGATATCGTCTCTAAGAGTCGGCGTAGGTGACGATTATCGCGATGACATGGGACCATTTAGAAGCCAAGCGGAGAACGTGATACCGTTCCTGCAGGGTAAGGACGGTCGCTGGAACATCGCGAAGCTGGGATTATACCGTGAGTACTTTGAAGCTATAAGGAAGAGCGCTGATCATAAAGCTAAGGTCAAGGAGCTCCTTGGCGATAAGTATGTCGGCATGCTAAATGGTCTATCGGGAAATAACACAGTATCTGACCTAACGCTCATGTCGCGCGCTGTAAAGGCTTACATGAACGACCGCTATGAGGGCAAAGATGTTCGATAGCGTGAGTGGCGCAACGATTAGTGCGAGCGGAATTTCGGCTGCAACCAAGGAAGCTAGCAACAAATCAGCAAACGATTACATGACTAACTCTGGGATTAAGGAGATTTCAATTGTATCTCCTAAGTCGAAAGCGGTAGAAGTAAACACAGGTAGCCCAGTCGACTTCTCGAATCTCAAGGTTAAGGTAGTTAAGCGAGACGGAACAGAATCGGAAGTAGCATGGAATGATTTTGAGGCAAACGGACTCAGCATCACAGATGAGGACGGAAATGCAATCGAGAACGGTAGCGACCTCAAGGCTTACGGTGATAAGAAGGTCATCAAGGCAAAGGTTATTCATAAACAGTCGCTCTCATACGATAACTTCAGAATCCTCGTTGGTCGCTATAGCAAGGACTACATCGTTGGACTCGAGTACAGCAAGGACGGAACAAAGTGGTATAAGGCTGATACCTTAAATAAGGACTCTATAGATAGCAACAAGATTGATGATCAGCAGGTTATCGAAGCACCTACTTCGTTTGAGTTTGAGAATGTAAAGGTGCGCCTAGTATCCAAGGAAGGTCATCGCTACGAGTACACAGCGGATCAGACACCTGTCAGCAAAAAGGTAAGATACACAGTGGTTAAGGATGAGAATCCTAATGCACCGCAGGCACTGTTCGTAACGTTCAAGCTATCTGGTACAGAAGCAGATAAGCAGCTCGTAGAGAATAATAGTGGAAATACTGAAAACCCAGTAACTCCAGGAACTACTGAACCTACTGAGAATCTTCCAGAGGTTAGTGTAGACAGCAAGGTAATCGAGACAGTACTCGATGAGCCAGGTAGACCTAAGTGGACACAGGGTGTTCCTATTAAGCCAGCTACAGTTACAAGCCTAGACAAGGACGCAGAGATGGTCGCTTCGATCGAAGGGCTTCCTAAGGGTCTATCCTTTGACGGAACTACAATCACCGGCACACCAGTAGTGGATGACGATAACTGGGATGGCGATGATGGAATGTTTAAGACAGTAACTATGAAGTTTAAAGCTAAGAAGAACGGCAAACTTCTGGTTAGAGAATACAAGTACTGGATTTACAGAGATAAAGACCACGACGGAATCGCGGATGATGACGAGGATGGCGGAACAGCATTTACACCACAGAGAGTTAATGCAAAGCCTGTCGATGTGGATGGCAAAGCACCTACCCTCGAAGACTACAAGGCTAAGTTCAGCAACATCCCAGCGGACGGTTCTGTGAAGGTTAAGCTAGTGCAGAAGCCTGACCTGTCAAAGAAGGGGATGACCAAGGCGGTACTCGAGTTCTCAGTTGATGGAATCGACAAGAAGAGCAAGGCAATCGTTATGGTTAACGTGAAGACTCCAGCAGCAGATGCGGAGGAGACGATCCCAGAGGTTAAGGTAGACAGCAAGGTAATCGAGACAGTACTCGATGAGCCAGGCAGACCTAAGTGGACACAGGGTGTTCCTATTAAGCCAGCTACAGTTACAAGCCTCGATAAGGATGCAGAGATGGTCGCTTCAATCGAGGGACTTCCTAAGGGTCTATCCTTTGATGGAACTACAATCACTGGCACACCAGTAGTGGATGACGACAACTGGGATGGCGATGATGGAATGTTTAAGACAGTAACTATGAAGTTTAAAGCTAAGAAGAACGGCAAACTTCTGGTTAGAGAATACAAGTACTGGATTTACAGAGATAAAGACCACGACGGAATCGCGGATGATGACGAGGATGGCGGAACAGCATTTACACCGCAGAGAGTAAATGCAAAACCTATCGACGTAGATGGAACTGAACCTACCCTCGAAGATTACAAGGCTAAGTTCAGTAACATTCCTGCGGACGGTTCTGTGAAGGTTAAGCTGATTCAGAAGCCTGATCTGTCAAAGAAGGGTATGACCAAGGCGGTGCTCGAGTTCTCAGTTGATGGAATCGACAAGAAGACGAAGACACCAGTTATGGTGAATGTTAAAACACCAGTTGCTAATGCGGCAACATCAGCCGTTACGAGTGGAACAACTAGCACGAGAAGTGCAGTAACAGCTGCGATCTCTGGAAATTCTAGTGTAGAGACTAGAGATAGCGGAAAGGCTAACAAGAGAGAAGATATACAGAAGCCAGCAGAGAGCAAGGTAGTAGCAGAAAACTCTGCTGCGGCTGAGACGGAAAGGACGGTATCGTGAACTTAATATTTGGAATCGCAGTGACTGTCATATTCTATATTCTGACAGCAGATGCAATTAAGAAGCACCCAGGGGCTTTTTTTATCTAGGCATATACGTATGGTGCGGAGCAGTTGTTATGTACTTCAACCTCGGATATGACCAGAAATTCCCAGAGTGGTTCAACGTATACTTTATGAACATGTTCAGTAGAGGCATCTTTACGACAGCTACCTTTATGGTGGTAATGTATCTGGGTGTCATCACTAAGCACAACAAACTATCTCGTAAGCTAATGAGCGTGCGCGAGAGATATCAATCATAGGAAGCTTGCTGACTTTAAGCCATAACGTGGTGTTCGGAGTTAAGTACTTCCCGATGCTGTTTACAAATCCAAAGGCTATGCCTACTAGAGAGCTGATCGCATCGTCAATCACTCTGTGCCTGCTAGCTATGCTTATTCTCTCTTCATCACCTCATTTAAGGTGGTTCGTCGCAAGATGAGTGGTAAGACTTGGAAAAAGATTCAGCGCATGGCATATCCGTTTTTTTCATCGGAATCTATGTACATATAATGGTGCTGTACTCGGCAGATGTGAAGTCTCATATAACCGGAATAGTTGTTTATACATTGATTTACGGCAGTTACGTAGTACTAAGGCTCAGAAAGGCAGCGCTAAAGAGCAGAAAGCTCAAGGCGGCTACAGCATAAACACGATAGGTTTCATAGTCTATACATAAAAATAAAGTAGCAAACAGGGGCTGGTCTCATTTGAGACCAGCCCCTGTGATGTTTCATATTATTAATACTTGTAACTAGGCACAAGTTCCTTAAGCGTAGGCATGATGCCTATATTGCCAGGAGTCTGCCCTGGTAGCTGCCAGAAATCGTGAGCGCAGTACACGTTGCCTTCGATGATAGCAGGCCCAGTAGGAGTAACAGCGACGTCCCAGCCGACGTATCTGATCTGTGGGACCTCCATAGCTGCTTTAAGAATCATTTCCTTGGCCTCTTTGAAAAGAGGTGTCTTAAAACCTACTAGCTTCTCATGTGTGTTAGGATGCTCAGTGTATAGACCCTCAGCCTTAGTATCGCCAGAGTGTGCAGGGAATAGGAACTCACCAGTCTCTAGGTCAACTGGTCCATGAACTCCGTAGTTATCTACAACTCTGCCGTTGATACCGAATTTCTGCACTGCGTAGATTAGGTGTGGCTTACCGTCATCACCGATAATCGTGATCATACGCATCGTATTGGCACTGCCGGAATATACCTTGTCGAGATCAGGATGATTCTCGATTACACCCTCGAGAGTACCAAATCCCTTCTCCTTGATATATGAATAGAATGCGTCGAAATTCTCAAAGTCAGAAGTCACAAGTCTCTCGCAGCCTATGCCGCATTCGAGATCCTTCATCTTGCAGAAAACCTTGTCTTTTCTGTTGAAATACGCCTCTACCTCGTCCTTAGTCGCAGTCTCGAGTTCGATGAAGTCACGACCGATGTATTCCTTGAACTTCTCATTAAATTCATCCTTGTTATCAAAGAAATGTGCGTAAGCAGGGTCATTCATCTGAGATACAAGCTTCTTGCTTCTGAATCTCGTGAGATAAGTGTCTCTCTCTGCATCGGTTTTGTCCCAGAACTGGAAAATCACATAATCATAATAACCAGCATCGAATTTTCTCATGCAGTGTACGATGTCCATTGCGCACGCAAGCTTGCTCTTCCCAGAAATTCTGTGTGCTTCGTTGACACAGTCTGTGAACTTCTTGAAGCTCGCATTCTTTAGTACTCTTAGTCCGTACTTTTAGTTTGCTTTTCGCCCATATAAATTCCTCGTTTCATAAATCGTAAATTTTCAGTTTATCTTTAATATTTTTATATCAGGTAATAGTTATAAATCAAATGTTTATTGGGCAAATTCATGAGCCGCAAAATGTCCAATGTCTGTCGGTCTATGGTATCATAAGCATATTGAATTTAAGAAAAAGAAGTTTATAGGATTATGCAGTTAAAAGAAATTGATAACGGCACTTCAATCGATAGCAGCACTGCGAGAGCCGTGGGCATCAGGACCTTACAGCATAATAGATAGATGAAAAGGGCTTAGGAGATATGGCTAGACAGAGATATTCGGGACAAGGATACAGGGGATATAGTAGAGTGAATAAGAAGATGGAGAAAATGGTTGCGACATTAGTGATCGCTGCGGCTGTTTCGTCCTTAATCAGATGGGAATAGATATAGGGGGTTCAGGTAGCTCAGGCAGCAAAGTAAAGCCGCTAAAGGAAAAGAGTGTAGAGCAGCTACTCGATGAAGTGAGGGTGGCTTCGCCAGATGAATACGCTGATTATGACAGAGACTCCTATACAGAGCCATATAAGAAAATCGAGTATAAAGGCAGAAAGTATTCGCTAAGAAAATTTGCATTTGTGACGAGTAAGCACTACAAGGATGGCGATTATATAGACCCATATACGGGCGATGAACTCTCTCTTGATGACAGCAATTTCGACCATATCATTCCGCTTAACTATGTGAATAAGCATGGGGGCGCCAAATGGAGCCATTCTAAGAAGCATCAGTACGCGACAGATGTGCGTGTTGGAGTAGATGTAGATGGGGCGGTAAATCGCGATAAGTCAGATAAGGGACCGAGCGAGTGGCTGCCAGAGGCGAACGTTGATGACTACTGCTATACTTGGCTGGTCATCGCTGTGAGCTACGATATACCGCTTTCGCCAGAAGACGTCAAAGTTATTAGAGACAATATCGGAAATAATCCAAAGCTGATAAATCCATATAATTAAAGGAGTGCTACTATGTACATGTATTATTACGAATCACCGATGGGTGTTATGAAGCTTTGCGCTGATGAAGAGGGCCTTCTCGGTGTATGGTTCGATGAAGAGCGGATAGCAGAGGCTTCTTTAGATATCGAAGCAATCGAGAATCTCCATGATAATAAACATATAAGCGATGCAGTTTGCTGGCTTGACGAATACTTTGCAGGAAATGTTCCAAGCTTTACTCCGAAGCTAAAGCTACAGGGGTCAGAATTCAGAAAGACCGTATCAGAGATAATGCTCAAGATTCCTTATGGCGAGCTTAGCACTTATGGTGAAATTGCGAATGAAGTGGCTATGAGAATTGGTAAAGACCGCATGTCAGCTCAGGCTGTTGGAGGATCAGTCGGTAGCAATGAGTTTTCAATCATAGTGCCTTGTCACCGAGTGGTTGGTAAGAACGGAAAACTCACGGGCTACGCAGGAGGCATGGATAAGAAGGTTTATCTGCTTCAACATGAGGGGGTTGATTTTCGAGAAGTACAATCTCAGGTGAGAATACTAGAAGATACAAATAATAAAATAGCAGGCAGAGCTACGCTCTTTGCCTGCTATTTTCGCTTGATTTTAGAATTACTTTTTCCGCCTACCGTCCAGTTGATGGCATTTGTAGGGCATATGCTCCTGCACTTACCGCAGCGAATGCATTCAGCGCTGTTGATGTTATCCAGAACCTTGACCTGCATATCGCAGTGGATTTCGCATTTCATGCAGTTAATACATGTACCCCTATCCACTTCCATCTGAAGCACGCTAAAGCGGTTGAAAAGCGAATATATCGCGCCTAGAGGGCATATGTATTTACAGAAAGGTCTGTAGATCATCGTCGAAAGTATGACCGTGATAATCAGGAGAATCATCTTCCAGTCGAACAAGATGCCCATCATAGCTCGGAGGGATTCGTTCTTAATGAGAAGCGGGATACCGGCTTCGATAGTGCCAGCAGGACAGATGTACTTGCAGAAGAACGGCTCTCCGATCCCAAACTCATTCGATATTGCGATCGGAAGTGCAAATACGAATACCGCAAGTATAACGTATTTGAGATATCTGAGCGCTCTATCTAACTTCGCAGGTATCCTTCGCTTCTTCACTCTGATCTTATATAACAAGTCCTGAAAGAATCCAAACGGGCACAGAAATCCGCATACGAACCTACCGAGAAATGCTCCAGTAATAAGCAAAAACCCCATCACGTAGTATGAGATGTGGTATTTGTTACCGTTTTCGACCGACTGAAGTGCTCCGATAGGGCACGCTGCGCCGGCTGCCGGACAAGAATAACAGTTTAGACCAGGTGAGCAAAAACTCTTACTCTTTCCTTTGTGTATGGTGCCGTCGGTAAAATTCGAGACATGCGGATTGGTCATGAACGTCGCTAGGAGCTGAACTAAATGACGCCTCGGGTTGTTAGTCTTCATGGCGCCTCCTATCCGATTCCTATGCACTCGAGACAGACGGTGGCAGCCTTGCTGAAGACCGTCATCATCTCACCTCTACTGATACCTATTATTAACATAACGATACCAGCCGCGATGAGCGCAGCCGGTATCAGCCTTTTATACTTTTTAGACATAAACTATTCCTGACAATCCCTACCTATGACAATTTCTTAAGACGCGAATTTACTTCCTTCATGTAGAGTTCAGTAATCGCATCAGTATCATGTGTTGAGAACGCTCCAACCTTTGGATCGCCAATTTGCTTTCCGTTCTTATCAAAGAACACGGTGGTAGGAGTGCCACTTACGTACTGAAGGAGTCCTTCGTTCAAAGAGTCGCTTGGAACAAGCGTCTTTGCTGTCAATCCCTGCTTGGAAAGAATCTCCTTTGCAGTGTCTGGTGAGGCCTCTCCATCGAGACAAATAGATACAAACTGTACGTTGGAAGGAAGCTGATTCTTGAGCTTCTCAAGAGCAGGCATCTCATCGATGCAGTAACCGCAACCTGTAGACCATACGTTAACAACGGTTAGGTCGTAATCCTTTAGGTTATCCTGTGTGAATTTTTCACCGTCAAGCGTAGTTGTTTCGAAGTTCTTAAGGCTAGCCTTTGGGCCGTTACTGCCTTTTGAATCTGAATTTGAACTATCCTTACCGCAACCTGTGAATGATATTGCTAGCACAAGCATAACTGCCGCAAGCAATGCAAATCTCTTAATGTGTAGTTTTCTCTTCATAATACTCCCCAATATTCCTTATTTATCGTGATTATACGAAACATAATGTATTATAATCTTACGATATGGGTTTAGTATAACATCTAAGTGACGGATTTAATCATTATAAAAATCTTAATTTAAATTGTGCACTATCAAAAATATTGATGAAAGCGATATATTGACCGAAAGGTCCAATGATACTAAAATGTTACGATACGGAAAAGGAGAAGAAGGATATGAATATTACAGTTTACTGCGGATCTCGCTTCGGTGAGAAGTCCGTGTTTAAGGATAGAGCAGTTGAGCTCGGAAGCTGGATTGTAGAGAGCGGTCACAATCTTGTATATGGTGGCGGAAATGTAGGACTCATGGGAACCGTTGCAAATACAGTTTTTAGAAGGCGGTGCCAAGGTCTACGGTATCATCCCAGAATTTCTGCTCGACCAGGAGAAGGGACACGAGGTACTCTACACACTTGAGATCGTAAAGTCTATGCCAGAGCGCAAGACTCGCATGATCAACCTTGGCGATGCATTTATCGCTCTCCCAGGCGGGTACTGGCACATTAGAAGAGATTTCAGAGATAATCTCGCTTAGAAGACTGAACAGAACTGAGAAGCCGTGCATTCTATACAATATCGAAGGTTTTTATGAGCCGTTGAAAAAAGCTGCTCGAGGATATGGTAGCTGCCGACTTCCTGCCAGCTGAAGATCTAAATAAGGTTGTCTTTGCAAGCAATCTTGATGAGATTAAAGGCAGCACTGGGCGAGAATTAAAAGTAATAAGGGAAGATAATATTGCTTTATGAGAGAACCCCTGCAAGTGATGGAATTCATGCTTGCAGGGTTTTTTTAGTACATAAATTTACATATAATTCGTTATAAGGATTATCTATACAAATGGAAGAAGTATAGATAAAAGCAATTGTTAGAATTTTGATAGACTAGCTAGAATAATAAGGAATGTTATTCCCCAAAACATAAAATATAAAAGGAGGAACTATGAAGTTCAAGAGCAAGAACTCAAGAAGTCTAGTAAAGGTCCTAGCACTATCGATGATACTATCGACAGCACCATTGTTTGCCTTTGCAGACGATTCTGCAGTTAATGAAAAACAGAAACTGCAAGTGTTTCAACCGAAGCGAAAGCTGAAAAGGGTGATGCTACACCGGCTACAAGTAGCGTATCACAGCCAGCTAACCCAAGACACGGATCAGGATTCCGTGCAGCAGAGCCTTCCAAGACTGGTCCTTATAAGGAGTCGGATTTTGCACTTCTGTATAAGACTGAGAAGGCAACACTTAGGAACATGCCTGTAATTGACAAGGCAACAGGTAAAGCGCTAACTAAACCAATTAAGTTCAAGGTTTGGAATGCAACACTTCAGAGATTTGAAAAGGAAGTTACTTCATCTAACGGTGTGCTTCCAGATGTTGAATTAATCAAGGAGCATCATTACATCATTTTTGCACAGGACAAAGAGTATAACTTCAAAAATAACGCATACATAATTATCAAGGAAACTGGAAGTGTCGTATATAATGACAGAACTCCAATTACAACGAGCCATCCAGGACAAGATGAAAAAATCACATCATTCGTTCTAGAGAAGAGGGCTACACCGATTACGGATGCTACAAAGGCAAATCGCGTAAAGATTGATCTACAGCTCTTCTATATGGAGAAAGTTGGCAGAAACTATCTACCGAGTGACGATAGTTTTGACTGGGAGGGGAACTAATTCAACCCTAGTTCTGACAAGCCCGTTCGAGACAATTAGAGTTCCAATCAAGGACAGCACAGTTGAAGTTGAACTCATGGAAGACGATGTATACACAGTAAGTGTTGAGAGTGAACAGCTCGGCATGTATACGTTTCCGCTAACTGTTAAAGACCACTCAGAGCGTGGTGCTGACAAGCTTGCGTATAACCATCTCAGCTGCACAAACAAGGATACTATCATGCTTTTTGACAAAGATGGTCAGATTGAGAAGAAGTATCTTGATGCACTAACAAGCGTAAGTGGAAAGACTAAAGTAGAAGGACTAAACTTCAACAGCAGAATTTTACCAAGATGGTTCGAACAGTGTAACGATAGCGTAAGATACACTATGAATGAAAAGCTTCTCGATAAGGCTGTTGCAAAAGGTCTAAAGGGAGATTTTGACGTAATAGATATTCACTCTATCAATATGGCT
>BNJU01001869.1_pt1 | contig 29095 bp, 37 predicted proteins | sample 8539281 | NCBI WGS metagenome assembly BNJU01 (sample SAMD00202456, study PRJDB9452) | human saliva metagenome | isolation source: human saliva | place: Japan
AGATATAGATCTTTTTTGTGCTGTGATGAGAGTCACAGTAGGGACAGGTGTCTCTCATATCTTCCTTCAATCTATGGCTTAATCTCACCACAAACACTATTCTGACGCTCCAAAATATTATTTGACGAATGTTGGTACAGCACCAAGAGCTTCATAGGAATTGTTTGGTGTAGGACCATTACCGTATGGTCCACTATTAAACTCGAAAGTAGCTGCAGTATGTATTGTCCCATCAGAAAATACAGCATTCAAATATGCTTTCCCGTGGATACCATATGGCGCATTACGTGAAGTATTCAAGTTTCTACCTGTTAATTGTTTGGCTGTAACACTTCTCCAGAAAAATCCATTCTATATTTTTGTGCTTTTGAAATAAAGAGACGACGATCAGGAGTATATTGTTCTCGTGTTACCGCATATGTTTCATTATTTACAAAGAATCTTTGATACGATTTCCCCCTATAAATCAGTCTTGCCGCAGCAGCTTGTCGCTTATTTTTAATACTTTCTCTCCAGATAATCCTTTTTTGTTATCTTCAACCCAATGAGTCCCATCTGGGTCTATTAGCCTTATAGGGTTATCTATACAATATACAAAACTTCCTGTTGACACATACTTTTCCGCCAATGGATCCACCCCATACCAAATACTAGCCACAGGATTCAAATACCTTGCACCGTAATAGTACAGGCCGGTCTCTTCATCGAACTGTTTGCCGTTGAACTTATACGGCAAGTCTTAGGATGATGGGGATTCGTCAAATAACTATTTGGAGCGCAGATTAGTGTAGTGTGGTGAGATTAGGGCATAGATTGAAAGAAGAAACGAGAGACATCAGTCCCTACTGTGACTCTCATCACAGCACAAAAAAGATCTATATCTCCGACACCACAACACCTCCTCCACCGTAAGACCTAATGTCCGCAGACTCCTATGTCATGTGTTATTTCTAAGGCAAATATACAACTACTCATTGTCCGAAGACCTACCATATAAGTTCAACGGTAAGCAGCTTGATGAGTGAACCAGTTTGTACTATTACGGTACAGAGATCCATGTTCCTATTTATTCCACCAACAGCACGTTATATGAATGAATATGATAGTAGCCAACCACAAATTAGATAATTTTAAAGATGAACGATCTTATCAAAAAACTGGAAAGACAACTTATCCAAGCTCATAATCCAATATTGAATGAAATGGATTGGGACTTTAATTGGAAAGACAAACAAAGTATAGAGAGTGCGTTTAGACTCTTAGAACTCGAATGTTGCCCAGAGCTTTTAGACTTATATCTGTGGAAGACAGGATGTGCTCATGAACTCCTTCTAGATTTAAGTGAAGGTGAAGAAAATCAGATAAAACTTTCTTCTATGGGCAATTATGCCGCATATTCTTTATCAAGAGATATAATGACTCAAAATAAAATAATGCAAGCATCTTATGCCGATGATGATCGTATGTATCCATTTATATTTGATGGGGTTTATGAAGATCCTATCCTCATAGACCTTGATTCAAGCAGAGAGACATATAAAGCTCTATTTTATTATAGTCCTCAGGTCTTATTATCTGATGCCTCTATCATGATATATGACTCCATAGAAAGTTGGATAAAGACAATAATTCAATGTTATGAACAAAATATCTATAGTGTTGATGAAAAAGGTATCTTCCAGTCAAAAAAACAAATTTAGAAGTTCAATTGTCTCGTAGCATGAACCCTAAATCAGATTATTGGTTATTAGACTTCTAGGTTTCTGTTTGAGAGTAAATAATTATACTGAATTATATGATTTAATATTAACTATATTTATTGAATGACGAATCTCTTACACCTACGATTTCGAACGACTGCATGAGGTGCTTTATCCAGCAAGTGTCCTCTCTGTCAACAAGAATCGCTTTACGAAGCATTACTTCATTGGTGACAAACGAGTTGCTTCAAGGATAGGAACGGGTATGTTCAATAACGTTTATGAACGCAACGGCTCATACGTCACGGCTGGTCAGCAGGACTATGCTGAACGTATGAATCAGATTCAGGACCAGAAGGAGGCGTATTATAAGAAGGTGGGTGTAGCTCCTGGTGTACCGACAGAGAAGGGTGCGTACGGTGATCCGGAGAACACGGGTGTTGGTTATAATGCTGTTCTTACAGAACTTGGCAACCATGATGTGCCACAGGGTTGGATTCAGACTCCACACCCTAACACAACACCTGGCACCAACCCCGGTCCACCTGTCTCATGGAATGACCCGAGCAACCCTGATGCCCCCAGGCTGGTTATGGCTACGTCCCTAATGATACTACAAAGGAAGAAACCTTCTTCTAGCACAGCGATCATTTAGGCAGCACATCTTACATCACAGATGATAACGCTAATATCACCCAGTATGATGCATATCTTCCATACGGTGAACTCCTTGTAGACGAACACTCATCAAGTGAAGACCTACCATACAAGTTCAATGGCAAACAGTTCGATAAGGAAACCGGCTTGTACTACTTTAAATAAAATAATCATATGGAAAAGAATTTGTTATTCTCATTTGATGATGAGATTGCCACTGTTTTTTTTATGATATTGATGGTCAAAAAATTGTAGTTTATTTTGCGTCCTATTATAATAATGGGAGATTTGTAGAAAAAGGAATGTCGACTTATTATAGAAAAAAATGGGAGTATGCAAAAAAAGTAAATTTTTCTGTGGATAGCCGATATAAAAAAATTTAGAAGATCATGTTGGAATCATAAGCATGATTTTTAGATATGTATGTTGCAGATAAAAAAATTGTTTCTGACGGTGAATACATTAGATGGTCAATATGTAGATTTACTTTTTTTATAACTGCAATGTTAAAAGTAGAAGAAATCCCTTTAAGTAAAACTTGTATAATGTAAGATGTGACCTCCTGAATTTAATAGACAACCGCTAATGATTTGTTTTCTCTGTCGAAATTAAGACGAGCCTTAGTTATTGTAGAATTAAATGGAGGGAAGTATAATGACATCCGCTGTAAAACGTTCAATAACTCCCCACAGGAGGTTTCATATGGTATTGGATTGATATTGCAAGCAGTAACTAATAATCATTCTTCTAAAGTAACAGTAAATATTCATGTAGATAGAAATTATGAAATACAGAAATAAAACGATATGGGTTGTCCTCTTCCTGATACCCGTAATAATGCTTAATGCGCAGACTACTTTTAAATCCATCCATGTAGAAAAAGCGATTATAAAAGGTTATTACGAGTTATCCTCGGACGGATTATGTTATATACGTAAAGGGCATACAATTTCGATAAAAGGGAAAAACTTATCCGTTCTATATGAGGATAGAAGATAACTCTAAGATTCGTAAATGGATCAATCCTTTTGACACTTTAGAATATCGGAAATTTCTTAATATGGATTTTGCTTTGGATGCACAAAAAGGTATTTATAAAAGAGATCTCTATTTATCTGATCTTGAATATGGGTATGATGGTACTCTTGTACATTCCGCAGGTGCGTTTTACTATCCTAAAAATCGTCGCAGTCAATTAATATCTTGTTACTATTTTTTTCGGGTGATGTTATTTTTTTATAAAATACATCAGCATATTTCTGAAAAGGAAAAAAACAACTCTGTCTTTTACTTTTAAAAAAAGATGTTAGAAGAAAAAGGAGTTTGTTGTTCTTAAAGAGGCAGAGTCAGTAAGTAATTTATCAAAGAAAGAAATCTTTTCTATGGGACTTAAGCCTACAGCCATTTACTCTATTTTCTATTGTTTAGATGAATAAAGCTTTGCTATAGAGGTTGTGAGTATCAGTCAAAAATATTCATCCTCTATAAGGATAATATTATATATTTCCATGCGAGATAAGAATGTATATATTTATAATCATACAGGAATTTTTATCTAAGATGCAAATGGATGTTTATCAGAATTTTGGGCAAGTAACAAGAAGAGGTCTTAAGGAGGTTTCCGTTACAGATCAATAATAATCATTCAAAAAAATGAAAAAGAAACTCGTTTTTATTCAGCTCTGTATTGTATTGATTTTATTTAGTATAAATGTAAAAGGACAGAATGCTTCTTTAAACAAAGCTTTGGAAATCTCATACTATAATTTCTTAAGAACAGTACCTGACAGGTGGAAAGATAAATTTGACAGAAAAGATTTCTATCTCGTCAATAATTATAATCCATATGGTTTTAATGTTCAAAAAATAAAGGGCTGGAATCATTTACACCTTAAGAACGGAAAGCCCATAATAGGAAAGATCCATGTTGGATATCCGCTATTACAAATGGTGGGCAGGGATACACTGCTAATAAAGATAGGGCAGATCTTTTGCAGACAAGATAAAATGTGGGCCTTTATAGACGGATATACATCACTCTTTAATGTAGAAAATAAGGTTTTTAAGGAAATTAAAATCTCTCAGATGGATTTATATTATAAGTATGAGAATGCTGTGAGGCAAGGAGAGCTTATAGACTTTGATAGTATTTATGCTAAGGCTGTTAAGAAAGCGATAGACTCTTTTGCAGAGGTCAGGGAGTCCCTCGGCATTTAATATATATAAATAAGGATTATTTTTCCAAGTTGGCTTTTTCAAAAAAACCAACAAGAGAATGTAATTGAAGGTTCTGAATATAAAAAAAATACACCAACAAGAAATGTTACATTATCGGTTGGCCTATTTTATTTATAAAAAAAGGGAATATAATTGTCAGACTGTATTGTGCAGACAAAAACTAGTATAAGAAAGAAAAATTATTTCAGAAGTCCAATATACATTTGATGAAAATAAAAAGTAAGTGGACATATAATAATTCATGATGGCGAAATATGAAAACAAAAAAACGATAATAAGTAAATTTGTTATCTTATCTTTTTCAATTGTTATTATATCCTTAGTAATTATGTCTAGCAATTATTATGATATTTATTCTGGTAAAAAAAGTATGGTAAAAGATATTATAAGTAGATTAGAACAATATCGTCATTCTCATGGAATATATCCCATAAAATTAGATTCTATTGATTTACCTGAGAATCAAGAGACCTCAGAAGTTATGTTTCATGGCTATTCTTATATTTATTATTTCATGAGTGACTGTGAGTTTTCGCTCTCTTTCAATAAGAAAGATGGGACTTGGACATATTACTCCAATTCTAATAAATGGTACGAAGGTGATGGTATAGACTCAATAAATGCATTCAGGCGCAAATTGTATTCACAATATTTACTTGAATCTTGTAACAATAAAGAAAGAACTATATTACGCATCAAAATTGAAAGAAAAGAACGGGACAGTGTTCTGTCATGCAACAATATAGAATCAGGTAGTGTTGTATATGTAATAAAGAAATATGAAAATGCTGGTTTTGCAGGAAAAGGATATGCTTTATATGACAGTGGGACAAAGGTGTTAAAGCAAATAGGAACCTGGACGTTATTCACGAAAGCCGGTTTAAGTTTCCTTGCTTTTTATGGTTCAGGAACTACAAATAAACCTGTTATTGATTACTTGCAAAGTAAGATAAATCTTTAGATGGTAGAATCGAATAAGGCAAAGCCTGGTTCAAAAGGGGGCACATTAGACCCTGCAAAACGAAAGGTAACACAAAAAGATATTGATCAATTGAATATTAATAAATTAAATTTCAAAGATGGAAAAGCTTATCTTGGGCATGTTTCGGATTAAATTTTATATCTTAATTTCTTTAACATTATCCTTGTTCCTGTTTTTTTCTTGTAAATCGAAGACAGAAATTGATCCTCAAGCAATAACAGGATGCTGGGAACTAGTTAGTAAAGATGTTAAACCGATTGAATACATAAATTTATCTTTTTATAAAGATTCTACAGCCATATTTGATTGCCTGACAGATACTGTTATTTATTTACGATATAGGGTTCACAAGGATTCTTTATATCTAAAAGATTTAAATAATAATTGTACTAGAGATTTAGTACTATCATTAGATAGTAATACCTTTTGTCTAGGCAGCTTAAAAAAATGTAACGAGAAACTTATATATAAAAGGAAAAAAGATACCTTGGAACAATTTGATACTTCGTTTATCAAATCTATAGTTCCTGCTTGGTAAATTTGTTAGATATAATTTAAGGCTGAACTCCTCAACAGGGCTTCTGCCTTTTTGTTCTCTTTGTCTCAATGTAAAGAACGCCTAGAATCATGAGGAAAGATACATATTTCTTCGGGCATAGTTTTTGGTATTATATGGTTTATTGTTACTCTAAAACCTAACATAGTTTTTGTTTTTAGTTGCTGTCACTTTTAACATTTTGCGTAGAAGATTTGTTATCAATGTATTGTAACATGGGGAAAGTGACGGGAGTGACAGGAAAGTTAAAGGTACTCCATCTTTATGCTTTGATCCTATGAACAGGTGCAGGTACAAACTAAAATGAAAAACATCAGCTTTGTGTTTAGATTCTACCAAAGGTGTATAACACAGCCGATATAGCTTTTCTTCTTTGTACGGATACATTTACAAAATAAAGTTGTATATTTGCCTTAGAAATACACATGACATAGTAGTCTGCGGACATTAGGCCTTACGGCGGAGGAGGTGTTGTGGTGTAGGAGAACCAGGTCTCTTTGTGCTGTGAATGAAGTCACAGTAGGGACAGGTGTCTCTTGTTTCTTCCTACAATCTATGCCTAAACCCACCACATACACTACTCTGAAACTCCAGTTTCATGGAATGACCCGAGTAACCCTGATGACCCACAGGCTGGATATGGTTATATTCCAAATGACACTACGAAAGAAGAAACCTTCTTCTATCACAGTGATCATTTAGGAAGTACGTCTTACATCACAGATGATAAAGCCAACATCACACAGTATGATGCTTACCTTCCATATGGTGAACTGTTGGTTGATGAGCACAGTAGCTCCGAAGACCTACCGTATAAGTTCAATGGCAAGCAGTTTGATGAAGAGACTGGTTTGTACTATTATGGTGCAAGGTACTTGAATCCTATGACAAGTTTATGGTATGGAGTTGATCCGTTAGCTGAGAAATATGTCACAACGAGTGGATATATACATACGTTGGCAATCCGATTACACTAATTGATGCCAATGGGAAATCTTCTTCTTATCCTGACGATCAAAGTATTTGGTCTGGTATTGGCTCTTTCTTCAAAGGAGTATACAAGAGCTTCAAGAATACCTATAATATGGTTAGGCATCCCATTAACACATTAAAGATGATGGGGCATGCTGCCGCTCATCCTGTGAATACTGGTAAAGCAATTTGGTATACAACTAAAGCAAGATGGAATGAAGTTCAGACAAGTGATGATATAAACTGTAGAGGAGAAATATTTGGTGAAACAGGGGCTGATATTGCACAAATAGCAGCAGGTGGAGCTTTTACTAAAAGTGCAACTAAAATGTCAGTAAGACTTGCGAGAAATTCTGTGCGAGTCGCAAGGACTGCACGTGCTGTTAGACAGAGTTCCGTAACTTTAGGGCATGGGGCAGCTGTTGTTGGGAAGTTTGTTGGTGAAACAAGTATATCAGAACTGGAGAACTTCAATAACGGAGTGAAAGTCATACAACTAACAAAAGATGTTAACCGATATCGGTACTATGGCGGTTTAGCTGCACCAATGGGGCGTTATTTAAGTAATGGCGCATTGAATAGCGCAGTAGACAGAACCGGACTAGCAATTTTGCCTAAATGGAATAAGATGGAGGAGTTGCAGAAATAAGTTTCCCAAAGGGAACTGTTATGATTAAGGGAACGGCCTCCTCTCAAGGTTTTCCTTATATTGGAGGTCGTACTCAATATTTTACTCCTTCTATAACTGGATTTAAAAAGAATAAAATAATGAATGATAAAAAGTCTGCAGAAAAAAAGGTAACCCTTTAAGTTTTAATCTTTCTTATGTAGAAAATAATTACGAAATACATTTTAATAATTTGCACAATTTTGCAAAAAGAAGGTCCCCTTTGTGGTAATCTATATATAAATGGAGAGAATGTCAAATGTCTCTTTTTATAATGGCTTTGGTGGTCCTATCTTATTAAATGGAGACTTTTATACCTCCCTCTATATCAAGTTAAAAAAACTGGAAAGATATTGTAGGAGGGTATTTGGTTGAAGTTGAAATGAGTAAGTTATCTTTTTCGGGTAATAGGGCATAAACAAGAGATAATATATTTAGACCACTTGGATAATGATAATTTGTATTATTATAATTCATGGGAGAAATCATCTAACGATTTGAAGATTGTAAATATCAATGAACGGGCTCAATCTTTTACTTTAAAAGATAAGATATTCTATATAGCAAATCAAATATTGAAAATGATAATGACTTAGATCTTCTGTAAAACAGCATCACGCGAGATGATATTTATTAATTGATAGATTTCAAATATGGAAGAAAATGACACTATGAAAGAGGAGACCTTCTTCTATCATAGTGACCACCTTGGCTCAACGTCTTACATCACAGATGATAAAGCCAACATCACACAATATGATGCTTACCTGCCGTATGGTGAACTGTTAGTTGATAAGCACAGCAACTCCGAAGACTTACCGTATAAGTTCAATGGTAAGCAGTTCGATGAGGAAACTGGCTTGTACTATTATGGTGCAAGGTATATGAATCCAGTCACGAGCCTGTGGTATGGGGTGGATGCTTTGACAGAAAAATATCCTAATGTTACTGGATATTGTTATACTTTTAATAATCCTATAAAACTTCTTGATCCTGATGGTAATTCACCAATAGGAGCTGCGGTGGAAGGCATTAGTGCCTTTGTTGTGTCCGCTGGAGTAGATTTTATTTCCAACTGGATTTTTGAGGGTATGGATTATAAAACAGCTTTTTGCCATGTTCGTTGGGGAGCTGCAGCTTTTGATGGTATTTCTACGGCAGCTATCTCCTTGCTTGTTGATGGTGCAGGGACAACAAAAACAATAGAAAAAATTGCAAATAGTAAAGCGGGACGATTTGCAATAGATGTTGCTCAGACTATGATTACCAATATCATTGGTGACATTGAAAAAGGGAATGACTTTAATTAAATAGATTTAACTGAAGAGTTTATTTCTGCTACTTTATCAACATTATTAGACAAAGGGATGGAGAAAAGAGCAAAATGAGTTGCTTAGTGGATTAGAACGCAGCAATAAAAAAATTATATACTGCGCTTAATAAGTTGAAAAGAAATCAAAAAGCAGGAAAATCTGAAACACGACTGAAGAGTGATGCGTCTAGGGTAAAAATTGCGAAAGATAGATATAGAGGAGATGTTCGTAAATATGCAAAAGAGGTTACTAAAAAGAATCTTGTTGTAGCAGGAGCTGATTTGGCATCTGAAAAAGCATTTGAAAGGCCAGATAAGAAAACGTTTAATAAAAATAATAAATAAAAGTGAGAGGATTAACTATACGGAAAAATTATATTTTCTCTCATTATCTTTATTTGTGGTTATTATTACTACTGCACACTTGTAATTCATCTTTGGTATTATTTGGTTATCCTATGTGTAGCATTGTTAATTGATTTAGTTTTATATTTCACCTTGAATTTGAAATTTAATCTGACTTCTATTGCCAAGACAATTGTACACCTATATTTCTTCTTGTTTTCTATACTTTTTTTATTATAGCAAAGTTTGATGGAAAGACGGAAACTTATAGGCTTCCTTTGAATGGTTACACCTACAATAGAGTAGACAAAAATTTTTATTCACATTCAAAGGGCATAATTTTGGTAGATTTCATTCTTTACCCCAATATTCTCTAATTGCAGATAAAGATATGACTAAATTATATGACGTTTTATTGGAACTCAAAGAACCTATAAGAGGAATATATATAATTGAATATATCAGTTTGGAAAAAGAAAAATACAAGCAAATAAATAAAATATGAAGACAGGAGAGCATTTCCTAATTATTTTAGTTCCTGATAATAGTAAAAAAGAAAAGTTTCAAGGATAGGAACGGGTATGTTCAATAACGTCTACGGACGCAATGGCTCATACGTAACCGCTGGTCAACAGGATTATGCTGAACGTATGAATCAGATTCAGACACAGAAGGAAGTGTATTAGAGGATGGTGGTTATGTTCCTGTCCCTAATGGACCACATGTTGTGTATCAACCATCAACTCCTGCAGGAGTAGATAATCATCTATCAGCTAAATCAAAGATTAAAGGTTCTTCAGTTAGAGATGTTACATTTAAAATGAATAAAGAAATAAAAGAATCAGTTCATGCGAGATAAGAGAGTAAAACCTTTTGTGATTATATTTTTCTTTATATGTACTATATTTAAGTATTAGTGTAGTACTGAACGGGGAAGTCAGTTTAAAAATATAATGCAATAAGTATGGAAGATATAAATCATATTATTCATTATGCATTGCTAGTAATAGTCTATGAAATAATAGTTTTTACTTGTATTACTATTACCCTTTTTCTTATAAATGGAAGTGAGTGAAAAATAATTTATCGTTAACTCAAATGGAACATGCTCCAAATTGAAAGTTACGACAATCAGAAAGATGGATAATTTTAAACATTTCTCATGGGATGATATTATCTCTTTTTCAGAAATAGATAGACCAATGTGGCATTATCATAAAGGAGGTGATGGAGATTGGAAGGCCAAAGGAAAACCTGGAGATGGCTATTTACTGGTTGAAGTAGAAGGCATTCCTTATTGGGCAAATGCCATCGGACAAATCCCGTTTGCACTTAATGATTATAGGAATTATTATAAGAACAGTTTTGATTCGGACTATGCAGAGAGAAACACTATTGCAGATGGTGCACAGTTCGCTAATGGCAGTTTGTGGAATTTAATATTTCCGTCTTATGACTATAGTAATACGTATGATAATGCTATGATAAAAAGATCTATTGATTGGGCTAAGCATAGATATTATAAGAGCGTTGAACATACGTATTTTTCTCGGCATAGATTTTTCCGAATTGGGTAATGAAAAAGAATGATTATCCAGCAAGTAATATGGGTGTTTATATTTTTAAAGTAAAATGAAGATCGAAGTTAAGAAAATATTATCTATTGTTATGTTATCTTTGGTGTATATTTTTAGTGACCACCTTTGTTCAATATAGATACAAAAAAATAGTTTTGATATAGGGGAAGGTATCCTTTATTTTTTTACAGCAACACATTATATACGTTAGGTTTCATAATTACCTTTTCTTATATACGGAACTCCGATGATACGAAAATGGATATCTTCATTCATAGGTGTTGTCTTCATTGTTTGGTATCTATGTATATGGATTGATTGCATAAATTACATGCCATATGAGGCTCCGTTCTATATAGTATTTGGATTCTTAATATTCATAACCGAAATGATTTTTCTTGTGTTTTTTTATATAAGAAAAAAATTCTGTCAAGAAATTGCATCAGTGAATGGATATAATGATAGTTATTCATATTGATATATATTAAGCTCATGAGCCAGATAGGGAGCCAAAAGGAGGAATACTCATCAAGTGAAGACCTGCCATATAAGTTCAACGGTAAACAGTTTGATAAGGAAACCGGCTTGTATTATTATGGTGCAAGGTACTTGAACCCTATGGTAAATATTTGGTATGGGGTTGATCCGTTAGCAGAGAAGTTTCTAAGTGTTAGTGTATATTGTTATACAATGTGTAATCCTATAAACCTGATAGATGAAGATGGTCTTTTTCCCAAACAACTTATCAAATTACATAAAACTTTTTTTTGCAAAAGGATTATTATACTTTTACTCAGCCTATGGCGCATGTTCTTTCTCTTGTCTCTAGTGTTAACGAACAGGACATTAAAAACACAAGGATATATGTGAGAGGTGTATCTAATCCTTATCCTTGGTATTTTGGAAAAGACACGTATGGGGGTATTACTTTACCAGAAGGAAACCATGTTGCAATAACATATACAAATAATCTATTTGATGATTCTGAATTTTGGCAGAATTATTATGCATGGCTTGATATCTCTAGTCATGAAGTTGGTCATATTAATCACATAAAAGCTAGTAATAAAATTGCCGATAAGCAATATGAGCTTCTTCTAAAAACATCTATGTATACAAAGGACATGTATGTACCTTCATTAGAGACTCATCGGACTAATTCATTCAACAGATTCAATAAATTTGTTAATAAGAAATATGGGAATAACTCTTTGATCAACTTACTTAAATCCGATATATCAGATACAAAGAAAATACAACAGATTGATAAGTATTGGAACGAATATGTTAAATCTAAAGAAACAACCAAATAATGAAAAAAAGATATTATCTGTATTTTTTTGTTTTTTATTATGCTTATTGTCCCTGCCATTTCTTATTTTTTTCTCTTATTTAACTCTGCAAGGGAATGGAATTGAGCTTGATATATCTTCATCTACCATAATAAGTAAAAAAATGGGAAATTATTTAATGTTTACATTTATAGTGATAATGATAGTATAGAAGATTTCCAATTTATACAATTAAAAGAAGGTCATGAAGCGAAACGAAAGATTTCATTAACCTCTGTAGATTCCAATTACGTAATTACAGACTGGCGTGACCACCAAGTAACAAAAATTTTCTTATATCCCAATAGAAAGTATAGAATCGAAAATCATTCTAACGGTGATACCTCCCCGAGTATTATTATGTTCATGACAGATTCGTTAGGGAAACCAGCTTATCAAATGACTGATAGATATTAAGTAGGAAGTGTAAAGAATAAATACAGAATGATCGGAATGACCCGAGCAACCCTGGCGGCTAACTTCAATAAAGGGGAAAAAAAGGAAACAAAATGAAAAATTTTATAGCTGTATTCGTCTTAATTCTAATTTTCTTTAGTTGTACTAAAAGGTGTAGAGTTGAATCGAAATATAAAGATTCGATAGTAGTCTTCTTTAGACCTATTTTCAGCTCCAAAACTGTCAAGGCACATGAATTGATAAATATGTCAAATTGTGTACCCGTAAATGATACTATCAAAATTAGCCATAGAGATTATTGTAAAAATCAGCAATTTTATCCAAAAATAAGAGATACGTAAAGTCTAAAAATAAAAAGGAGTTCCTGAAATTTATTTTTAAAAATGATGGAAAGGAAATATTCTTGACCTTGTTTGATAGTTTAGCTACAGATATAAAGGGGAGAATCTTGAGTCCAATATAAATATAGTATACTTAATTAATAAGTATTGTAAATTCTATAACTATTATACCAAAGAAGAAGTTATGTGGGGTAGTCTTTATAGAAAATATCCTTTTTCCCCAAAGATTACCATTATTATTATGGATATTTTTACTAAGAGGAAACAATCCGATGCATTAGTAGCAATAAAAAAGAAAGGAATAAAACTATGGCTTGTTGAAAAAGAAAGGTAATATGTTGACCATGTTATTTCTATTTCGTGCGGCTTCAAGAGGCATTTTATCCAGAGAATATTTTCAACTATGCTGCGTATACCTATGATGCCAACAGTAATCCAATTCTGGTAACGAACGACTCAACGAATACTACTCGTGAGATATACTGGGATGAAGACAACCGCTTGATGGCTTTAAGTGATAATGCAAGTTGAATCCTTACTCTTACAATGTTTTTGGTGTTCACTAATGGAGACGTTATCACTTGTACCAAAGAATAAACTAGGTGTTCCATTGTTACTCCAAAACCCTAACATAGTTTTTGTTTTTAGTTGCTGTCACTTTTAACATTTCGCATAAACATCTTGTTGTCAAGGTGCTGAGCCATATGGAAAAGTGACGGGAGTGACAGGAAAGTTAAAGGCACTCCATCTTTATTGTTTGAACCTATGAACGGGTGCAGGTACAATTTAAAATGAAAAACATCAGCTTTGTGTTTAGATTCTATCAAAGGGCATAATACACCTTTATAGCTTTTCTTCTTTGTACGGATACATTTACAAAATAAAGTTGTATATTTGCCTTAAAATAACACATGACATAGGAGTCTGCGGACATTAGGTCTTACGGTGGAGGAGGTGTTGTGGTGTAGGAGATATAGATCTTTTTTGTGCTGTGAATGAAAGTCACAGGAGGGATAGGTGTCTCTCATATCTTCCTTCAATCTATGGCTTAATCTTACCACACACACTAATCTGCGCTCCAAACAGTTATTTGACGAATCCCCATTATCCGAAGACCTACCCTACAAGTTCAACGGCAAACAGTTAGATGAGGAGACTGGTCCGTACTATTATGGTGCAAGGTACATGAAACCAGTCACGAGTCTGTGGTATGGAGTGGATCCATTGGCGGAGAAATACCCTAACTATTCAAGCCATATATATTGTATAGATAATCCGATAAAATCAGTTGATTTGTTTGGAACGGATATATGGAATATAGATGTGGGAAGTGGAAATGTTGTTCAAAAGATTAATTATATAGGTAAAGATATAATAAATCTTGTCTATAAAGTATCTGAAGGTCTGTATGAAACAAGAATATCGTCTATTACGGGGAAGAGCTTTTTTTAGAACTCCCTTTCCAAGCTATAACACAGTTGAGTGGGCGAGAAACTAAAGTGTCAGATAAGAATGGTGATTTCTATAGAATTAATAATGGTAAGTGTAGTTCACAGATATTTGAGTTCCTTTTCTGAGAATACTGCTGTAGAATGGATGCAGATCAAAACCGTTCATAAAAAAATAATGCTATTGACTTCATAACAACAAGCCATTAAAATGGTTCAGAAGATGCTGTTAATTTCTTATTGGATGGAATGTTAAGTACTGGGTATGACATAAAAGAATTAAATCATAATCATCCAGAAGATTATTATGATGTAAGTTATCCTTCAGGATCATATACTAATCCTAGAAATCCAAGCCAGACAAGAGGGACATGGGGTGATGTAGGTTTTGCACGTTATTATTCAGAAAAAAACTTAAGAATTCTTCCATTAAGTTCCAAATATACTTTAAAAGATGATGATAGCTTTAAATACATTCAATACACAAAAGATTCTAAAAAAAGAAGATTATGTTAAGTAAGTGTTTTATTTTTTTCTTGTTTTTTTGTGTTGCTTTTTTTGTGTAGTCATGCACAAGGAAGATTTTTGTAAAAAAAGATAATACTTGGAAGTATAGCTTTATTGCTCGTGAAATAGAAATTGATACTTTTTTTATAAAGTCTTTCAATACAACCATGTATGATTTGAAAAAGAATTATATGGATAATATGAGATTATTAGCAGTAAATGGTCGTGATTTAAATTTCTGGCTTAGTTTTTAAGTCTATATCAGATTCTTCGTATATAATTAAGGCAGAGCTTGACATCTATCCACCTGTTAATCACTGTGATTTTTTTCAGATATAAAGGTTATACATATTGGGTCAATACTAAAGAGATTCCTTGCAATTTAATAAAAAAAATAAAAAAAAGGTGGCGGAGAATAAAGTTTGTGGAAAAAGCCACGTATTCATACTCCAATTTATTTTATTCTCAAATATTTAAATACAACACAAGAATTAGTATATATAACCTCTACGACTGACTATTTCAGATATTAATATTAGCAAATAAAAAAACTTTAAGGACAGAGATACCTGGTATTGTTAGTGACTTCGGCAACTATCGTCCCTGGACTGCAAGTGAACAAAAAGCTGCTATAGATGAGAGGAACTCGATCATTTATAATTTCTGGAATAATAGGAATGGGCTCATAAAGTAACAAGGATACTTCGTGTTTAATTATAATAAAAATGAAAAAGTTCATAAATATCTTCTGTCTTCTATTCGTTTTTTTGCTGTTTGGGGATGTGAGAAAGGAAATACAGTTGATGGTACTTTTTAAAGATTCTATTATAGTCTTTTTTTAGTCCGATATTTTTCATCGCATAACTATTCTCCAAAAAGAGTTATTGATAAAGTCAAAAAAAGAATCAGGTTAATGACACGGTTGTTATGTCAAAGAAGGACTTTATTTCTATAAAGAACTACATTCAAAAAGCAAATCCCATTAACAACCAAAGTAAAAAGGTGTTCCAGAAATGCTAATTAAATAAGGGAATAAATCTATATTTCTTGTTAGACTTAGTAAGCGTTATACAACTGATGTAGAAGGACGTGCTTTGATTCCAAAACAAGAAGATAATACAATTAATAAATGATTCTATAAAGGTGTATAATTATTTTTTTATAAAGATGATATTTTTATTAGGAGATATGTATGACAAAGTACCTCAAGATTATAAATACTATAGAAAGTCCGGAGATAACAGATATTTGAAAGACAGGGGTATAAAAATTTGGATAATAGAAAGATAAAAGCTTCCATGAAAATTATTTAAAGTGCAGACGATGACTTATCCTGACGGTGAAGTGGTGACTTATCACAACAATACTGCTGGACATCCTGTAGATGCAAAGGATTATAATAACTTTCTGAAAGTACGAGGGTGGCAAGTTGTGAGTACCAGTCAAGACTTTCGACCTCAAAAGGGTGATATTGCTGTATTTAGAGATTTTCAAGGAGACAAAAGGTATCATTCAGCTGGCCATATTCAAATGTTTAATGGGGATAGGTGGATTTCCGATTTCAGACAAAATGGTTTTTGGGTAGGAGGTGATTATAGACGTCACCACCCCTCATTTGTGATTTTAAGATTCGGCAGAAAAGAGTAAATAATGAAAAAGTCAATTCTATTTTTGGTTTTTGCTTCACTGATAAGTGGGTGCAAGTTGGCAAGTTCTAAAAGCATTGTATCCAATAAATATAATGAGAAAGTCATTTATGCTAAAAAAGAAAAATGAAGGATGATATAGATAAAAGAGTATTTTTTTCTTTTATCGGGAATTTCTTAGTAAGTATATCTTAACAGATAAGAATCCATATGTAATAGGATCTTTGAAAAAAATAAATTTAGCAAAAAGCTTACTACATCGTCTTCATGAATGGTATATAGAAGAATATGATGATTCTGGTGGACAAGGGCTTGCTTTATGGCTATTTCGAGTTGGAGGACAAGATCCCGATAATCAAGACATGCTTTCATCACTAAAAATGGAACAGCTTGGACATGACTGGTACAAAAATAAAATTGCGTGATAAGAAGAAATGGGGAGAATACAAAGTAAAAAAATAATAAAACATAATAACAGTTTTGTTATTGATGACCTTATAAATAATGATATTCTCTTATAGGAGTTTAATTTACGAAAAACGTAAGTCTTTGCATTCTAAATATAGAAACATTTGTCTCATCGAGGAAAGGCATATTTGTAAACCGGATAGGAACGGGTATTTAATTTTGGCAACTTCTTATATGGATTTAGTGGACGCCAACTTGGTGTAGCGTTATCAATGTTGAAACTAGATGGTCACATTAATAGTCTTGTAAATTCCCCACAGAATGGTTACAAGCCCCAGTTGGATTCTTCTGATGATCAATACTCCATTGAAAAAGGATATTTCTATTCTCATAAAGGACCAAAAGTAGGTTTTATAGCCTATGAGATAAATGTGCCAACTTATAGGAAAGGTGCAGCGAGGAAATTAATAGGAAAATTTTATGACAAAACAAGAAGAAAGTAATAATATGAATTCTAAGATAAAGATATTGCTTCTATTTATGGTCCTTTTTCATCTTTGGCGACTGTACTTCTGAAGTCAGATATAGTAGTCAAATAATAAACTATGATTATCGTAATTTTGATGGAGTCTTAATCTATAATAGAGATTCTGAAGTTATAATATTTGAGTTATTTAGGGCAAAAAGAAAGCGGTCTTGTTTTTTTGTAGACAGTAATTTAAAAAAATAATAAAAAAAGCCAAGGAACTACATTTTAAAAAGATAAAGAGATAATTAAGCTGATTAGGGCTTATAAACGGCTAAAAGCTATCATATTGTCGCATAGACTACGATAAAATAATAAGAGTCATATGTAATGGTATAGACTATATAAGAATAAATAAAAATCACAATGACAAAGTATATCTTTTCGAAGAGCATAAACATGAGTATAAATATATCGGAAATGATTGGTATGTAAAAAAATATAACATATAATTAACTTGAAGTACGTTTAACAACGTTTACGGACGCAATGGTTCATACGCCACCGCTGGTCAGCAGGACTATGCTGAACGTATGAATCAGATTCAGACACAGAAAGAAGGGTGTTAAAAAAATAGAAGATAAATATGATAATACAGAAACTTATTTCAATAGTTATAGGAACATCTTTTTTTCCTCATAATATCAAACTTCTTCCATTATCTTTATGGGGGCAGGGAGATGTTTCCTTAGGAATTCTGTATATGTATAGTGATTTGCAATATACTATAGGTTTTATCTTGACCTTTCTTTTCTATGGGAAGCATCTTTTTTTATAAGATTATTTTTCTTATTGCTGAGCATACTCTTTCTCTCATTCTATGTATATAATTGGTTTTGTTATATATGAGTTACCTTATGAGAGATTTTTTTGTATATAGGATTAGGCTTATTTGTATACATAATTGAATTGGTGTATTTAAAAAAATTTATGCTAAGGAATGACTATCATATGATCATTGATTACTGCCCAAAAAGGAAGTTGATGGTGAGATAAATCAAATAAAAGTAGCAGCCGAGATAAATTTTTCGTTACCCTGGGAGTAAATATAAGACTCTCAATCAGGTAATTGATTATTACTCAAAAAAATAGGAATATGAATCTAAGAAGGATAGTGGAGCCTTCTGCACAGCATATTTTTAACATATACAAATAACGGAAGAATGTTACAACAAGCATATCAAAAATAGAAGGAGAAAAAAAGATATGAAAGTAAAATTATTAATATTAATGATTTTAGTAATGTTTATATCATCTTGTGGGGCTCACAAAACACCTCAATCAGAAAAAAAGATTCTATTACAAGGCAATTGTCTTTTTATAAACAATAAAAAAATATTGATTTTTCAATAAAAAAAGGTAGCTTACGACTCGTGCTTCCCTGATAATTGATATAGGCTATCGTGTAAAGGTAAAGTTATCTGCAAAACAAGAAAGCCTTATAGCTAAGCTAAAGAAAGATGAGTGGATGCACATGCTCAATGATGAAACAACAGACTATGCAGCAAATATTCTGCTCTATTATATTTATAAACGTGATGCCATAGTTCTCTTATATAATAGAGATATTCGAAAGTGGCGTGACGGGATGAAAAGCGATGACATATTGTATTGGAATCATATCCTGAAATAACCTATCTTGAAAAGGATATTTGAACAAAATAGTAAATTAAAAAAACACATTTGATCATGTCTTTAAGGAATACAAAAAGAATTATTAATTATTGTGTGTTGATTATAGGGCTTGGCGTATGGGGATCATGTAATTCTAAATCTCAACATGTTTTACTCCCTGTAGATAATGTCAAATCTTATAAAGTATGTGAGAATAATGACACAACAACAATTATCGAAGAAAGAGAAGAAGAGTCTCGAGAAGTAATTAAATTTTATAAAGAGGGCAGTGAAATTTTTACTTCCGACTATGGTGGACGCAAAGAATTACTGATGTCCACAACAGAGATGCTGGATACTGTATATTCAGGAAACACTTGTTGTTGGGAGCATCGAATTCTGATAAAAAAAGAAAATTCCAATCTGTTTTCTACATCTATATACCATATTGATGTAAAACCTGTATTGGTCTTAACGATTTATTATGACCATTCATATAATATAAAAGCTATTCGTAATTGGTTTGCATTTACGACTTATGAATCGGAACACATTAGTATCCCGTTAATATCGGGACCAGTAATCAAATAACCCCAGAAAGAGAGGACAATCGAGTTCTCTCTTGCAAAAGACTGTATTTCAATTAATTCAAAGAGCTATTAGTCCTCTTTAACGGGACAGTAGTGGTCGGAACATGAAGAATAAGAGCTCTTTTGACAATGGATTCAGACTCCGCATCCTAACACGACACCTGGCACCAACCCCGGTGCTCCAGTCTCATGGAATGACCCGAGCAACCCTGATGACCCGCAGGCTGGTTATGGTTATATTCCAAACGATACAACGAAAGAAGAAACCTACTTCTATCACAGCGATCACCTTGGCAGCACGTCTTACATTACCGATGACCACGCCAACATCACCCAGTATGATGCCTACTTGCCATACGGGGAACTCCTTGTAGACGAACACTCTTCAAGTGAGGACCTGCCATACAAGTTCAATGGCAAACAGTTCGATGAGGAAACTGGCTTGTACTATTACGGTGCAAGGTACATGAATCCTATGGCAAGTATTTGGTATGGGGTGGATCCTTTAGCAGAGAAATACATTAACATTGGTAGTTATATTTATTGTCATAGCTCTCCTATTATGTTGATAGATCCTACAGGTGAAGGTGATTATTATGCAAAAATGGCTCATATTTGGGAACTGATAAGAAAAATGACAATTTGATTTATATTCAATATTCTTCTGGCAAGACAAAGTTCGAGATAAATGGTAAGTACCAGAATTTCCAGAAGTTGGATGTTACAAGAAATACATTCTTAGCTTTTGCATCGGCAATAAATAATGAATCATCAGGGAATAAGCAGGAGTCAATGGCTTTGGCAAATGTTGTTATGAATTTCATTAATGATGGAGGAAGTAAGACTCTTAAGACTTTAGATGATGTAGTACTTTATCGCAATTCATTTATGAGAGGTTCTAATCAAAAGGCAGTTAATGATTTTCAGGGATTACCTATAAATTCTAAAAATAGAACCCTTGCGATTGCTGCTGTAATAAACGCTTTAGGATATAATTAAGGCTTAACAGGCTTTTCTGATTATTCAGGAGGTGCCAACACATGGGATGGTAAAGACTTAATGTATACTAATTGGCCAAATCCTCACAGGAACTATATTTGGAGTTCAGATTCCAAGCAGTTATTGAAACAATATAAATTATTAGTTCATGGAAGTGTTAATGTGGATGGCTTTAAATATAAAAAAATACTTATGGGGAAAACCATCAAATACAAGTAAATATTAAAGCTACTATGATTGCTGGTAAGACGCTCTTTACACATCTGTATGGAGGGCGAGGAGAAAAGAGATATGAACATTTAAACTTTTAGATAATGAAAAAAACATCTATTATTTGCTTAATATTTTTTTACTTTACTATCATTATATGCTTCATCAAGATCCCAAAAAGGAAATAAAGAGTTCTCCTGAATATAAATTCAAACTCTGGCTTAAAGATACTGTTAAGCATATAAAAAGGCAAATACACTATTAGTTATGACTCTACATTGTTAACTATAACTGACAGCTTTTTCATACATAGTTAGAAAAGGGGAAAACAATTTATAGTACCAATAAAAAAAGAATTCAGAAGCTATACAACAAATGCTTAAAGATGTTCATGAGCCTCCGTCTGTAAATTACAGAGTTATAGCAGTTAGACATGATGAGTTTACTCCATCTGAAATAGACTTTCTAAAATATGAGACTTATACAGAATTTCCTCTTATAAAAGTTTTTAGAAAAAGATATAGTTAGAGATTATAATGAAAAATAGGGCTTGTATCAAAAGTGCTTTCATAATAAATAAACAAATAAAAGATACAATATTAGTGGAATTTAGCTCTAACGGGAACAAGGTTGTAAAAAGAGTTTATAAAAAGTAATCGAGCTAAGAATAGATAAAAAAATAGTCCAAAGTTGAGGATATAAAAACATCTTATAGGCAGGTAAGACTCCAAAATAGGAAACAATTTAATCACCTAATTTTTCTGTAGTTTTACTATTACAGATGAACAAATTGGTGGAGCTCCAACAGGTAAGCTACTGAATACAATACTTGAAATGCAGCTTTATTTACGAATACAAATAATTGGAAGAATGGTTATTTTATCTATAGCTGGCCGAAAAGCCGCAGGCGCACATAGTAATCTGAAGGCTACAGGAACAGCTGGACATTCAATATTTTTGGAAAAATAGAGAAAAGATGAAACAGATTATAATATTAATTACATTTATCATTTTTTTCCTTTCAAATAGGAAAGGCTAATAGTTTTATATCTTTAAAGAATGATATAGATACTTCTATCGTTATACAGACTCAAAGACAAAAAAATGCATAATTGTCCAATTAATTAATAAATTTACGGATACGGAAGGATTGACCAAAATACTTCTAATTAAAAAAAGACAAAAAGAAGCTTATAAGTAAAAACTTTACCATCGGCAGATGACATAAAAAAATCTCAATATTAATATAAATAAATACAGGACAGGCTTCATACTTAAAGCTCAATATGGTGGAGGAGATAATTTTTACAATCGCGATTTCTATTTTTAAGTGGATTAAAGGTAGTTTCTTCTTATATAAGATTGTAGGTACACACGCTAAGCCTAACTTCACTAAAAAGCATAATCACAGTAAAGAATATTCTACCATTTATAAATATCAGAGATTTCAATATCCAATGTTTTTTTAGAGAATACTCCATAAGTTGTTTCTCCAATTGATATAATAATCTATTCAAGAGAACAACCGCTTGATGGCTTTAAGTGATAATGCAAGTTGAATTCTTACTTTTACAATGTTGTTGGTGTTCACTAATGGAGACGTTATCACTTGTACCAAAGAATAAACTAGGTGCACCATTGTTACTTTAAAACCCTAACATAGTTTTTGTTTTTAGTTGCTGTCACTTTTAACATTTCTCGTAAATGGTTTGTTATCAATGCGTTGTGATGTATGAAAGAGTGACGGGAGTGACAGGAAAATTGGAAAACAGGTGTTTTTATGATGTTCGACTAACTATGCAGAGGGCGAGATACTCGCTTGTTATGAAAAGGAAAAGGGCATAAGAAGGGTTGTAATAAAGATTCATAAATTGGGAATAACAGGTGGACTTTGACACGGTAAAAGATGCCCTTTCGCATGGTAAAAGATGCTCTTTTGAGGTGTGAAAGATGCCCTTTTGCAATGTAAAAGGGCACCTTTTAGAAGGGCGTTTGTAAGTCTTTGATAGAGAATGGTATACAAGTCTGAATGCTTTGCATAACTCCTGATTTTGCGAACATGTAGCTTGATTTCCCTGTAAACATATTTCTGATTATTCCGTAATGGCGTGGTGGTATGCGTCGGGACAGATAAGTTTACATGAAACTGCACTGGAGCGTTTTGCCACAAACAGGCGTATCTTATAACTATCAGTCGCCCCTCCCCATCCAACAACAAAAGCCTACCATATACAATTTTTGATTTTGCTGTCATTTCTGTCACTCCGTTTGTGTCTTTAATGGTCTGAATATAAGCCAATTACGCGAAGTGTTAAAAGTGACAGCAACTAAAAACAAAACTTAATTAGGGGTTTTGATGGTTTTCTTTTGGTTACATTTACGCACACAACGTCCTTCATCTTTCTCCTGTTTTCCCATACTCTAAATACCCATTTACAAAATAAAGTTGTATATTTGCCTTAGAAATAACACATGACACAGGAGTCTGTGGACATTAGGTCTTACGGTGGAGGAGGTGTTGTGGTGTAGGAGATACAGGTCTTTTTGTGCTGTGATGAAGAGTCACGGTAGGGACTGGTGTCTCTCGTTTCTTTCTTCAATCTATGTCTAACTTCACCACAAACACTATTCTTACGCTCTAAACTCTTAGTTGACGAGCATTCATCATCCGAAGACCTGCCGTATACGGTTTCTATGACAAGAGGCTATAGATAACAAGAACCTGTAGACAATGTAATGGTGGGGGTTGCCCTTGGAATAGTTTTCTCAGGATTATTAAATGTTTTTGAGAAAGTTGCACAACGTGCTACCCCAATATTGATACCACCCACAACAATTTATATGAATGAAATTAATGATGGTAGAAATCCACAAATACAATAATATAAACAGATGAAAGAGCTTATCAAAGATTTAGAAAACTGTTTAATTGAATGCAGAAACCCGATATTAAGCAATATGGATCAAGATTGCGACAGAAAAACAGAAAACGATATTGTAGAGGCCTTTAAGTCCATAGGGCTGATATGTTGCCAAGAACTTATGGACTTGTATCTCTGGAAAACAGGATGCACTAAAGAGTTTATTTTTGATTTGAGCGAAGACGAAAATGAATGGAATCACTTTTTACTTTGCTCATATGGTAACTATGCATCTTACATGGATTCTAGGAATATTATGATTTCGAACAAGAGCAACGATGCTGTCTATGCAGAAGACCACTATATGTATCCTTTTATTTATTGTGGCGTTTATGAAGATCCTATACTCATAGATCTTAATCCTAGTAGGGAGACTTACAAGGCTTTATTCTACTATTGCCCTGAAGTAACATTGTCGGAATATCCTATTATGATTTATGATTCTATTGAAAGCTGGATAAAAACAATTATTCAATGTTATAAACAACAGATTTATCATATAGATAGTAATGGATTTCTTCAGTATGATAGAGAACGTGAACCAAAACTATCACGAAAGATGAATCCCAAATCTGTGTTCTGGAAATTATTTGATTAATATCTTTAAGAAGTTTCAGTTCTCCAACACAGATTGGTCACGACCATTATATCTACGATGCCAATGGTAATCCAACGCTGGTAACGAATGAATCAACGAATAAGAAAGTATGTCTATAGATAACATTACGAAAACGTTTTTTGTTCTGGTTCTCTTTTTGGTACTTTCGGGTTGTACAATCAAAAAGGAACCATTTTCTCCATCTCTACAATATGTGCTTAACCAATTCTCTAAAGAGCATCCAGAGTATAATGTGATACAAATACAAGTGTCTAAAATTAATAATTATAACTTGTTATTTATGACAGGGTTAGGTGCTTATGACCCGGACATGATTGATGGTTATTATATCTATAATGGAAAGTTAATAACATATTTCCAGACGGATAGTTTAGATAGGACACATATAGTAGACACAAAAGTCTTAAAGAAATATAGTGGCAAGATAGATGGCTACAGAAATGTTTTCCAATCAAAGGGTATAACGGAGCCAATTCAACGAGCATTTCTTATCACTAATGAAAATAAAAATAGCAAGAATTCCCAAAGGTTTCTCCTTATTATCTAAGGGAGGAAGATATGTTGATACAAATGTTATAAAGAATACGGGATTAAAGAAATTTCTTCATAACTATATTGAAAACAACCCTTCAGTATTATTTGAGCTTCGTTTTAAACAAGAGAAGGGTAGGCAGTATGTCATCTTCCGTCCAATGATTTTTTATGATTCTTCAAAACTTAATGGTTATTTCTTTTGGAATGGGCACTTGATAGTGTTGTATGATTTAAAACAATCAGGAGATTTATTGAACAAACAGAATATTTTACATAGTCATACGATACCCAATTATCGAAGTCTATTGATTGACGATTGGAACTTCCCTTATCCCATCAAGTTAGAAATAATAAATGATAAGGCGATAAAAGAACTCTCATTAGACGAAGGATACTCCTTATGATCAGGTGATTGGGGGTTGAATCTCCCAATCTAATAAATGTAAAGAGAGTGTGTCAAAATTGATACATCCTCTTTTTGTTCTTCCTTTACCTTGTCTACGACATAATTCGTTATTTACTGCAGCTATGCTGCTAATTTCATATAAAATGATTTATTGGGCTTTAAATAGCCTATATAAACTTGTATAGAGTATCTGAAGGTTACAAAAAGTACCTCCATAACGGCTTTTAGTTCCTTGAGATTGGTTTTTCTACACATTTTTCCCTATGTTAAAGGCTATAGCAAAGAAGGCAAAGTCCATATTGACCTTGTCTTTTTCCAAAAATGCCTAAACCTCTTATAGGCTTTATTATATTTTTGTTTGTCCAAAAAAACAGCTTCAGGTTCTATGCATCTTCGTCCTCGATGCTTGATGCCTTCTTCCGAGGTCAGTAGTTCCCGTGCCTTTTGTTTATAGTGCTGTAGTTGGTGGTTTACTTCTATAATTCTGTTCCCTCTTGCCTTAAAACATGAGCCTCTCAACGGACAACCATCACAGCGTTCTGCCTGATAACGTACGCTGTAAGTAACGAATCCATTAGAGGTTAGGGGAACGCTTCAAGCCTATACGCTTCATATGCTGTCCCATAGGGCAGACGTAGAAATCCTGTTCCTTATTATAATAAAGGCTTGCGGGACTGAATGGGTTAGGTGTGTAGCGTGGACGCTGCTCTTTATGGAAGTAGTTATACTTCACATAGGCTTCCATATTATGTATGTCCATGAACAGATAGTTCTCCTCGGAGCCATACCCTGAATCGGCTACGACAGTCTTGGCATAACGATGATAGCGTGATTTGAAAGACTCCAAGAAAGAAGAAAGTGTGAGCGTGTCTGTACGGTTAGCATAGAGTGCAAAGTTGGTGATAAACTGGTTCTCAGTTGCTATCTGCAGATTATATCCAGGCTTAGTCTGTCCGTTCCGCATAGCATCTTCCTTCATGTGCATAAACGTGGCATCAGGGTCGGTCTTGCTGTAGGAGTTTCTCTCCCATAATCTCAAGGTGTTGGTCATACTCCTGGAGTTTATTACGTTTATTCTCAAGCTCTTTAAGCTGTTTTTTTCTTGGTTCTAACAGCCAGCTTCTCTTCTTTTTGTCTTAGGCTCAGGGGCTGATTCCAAAGACTTGTTCAATTCCTTGGATATTTCATCGAGCAGAGCTGCAGTAAACTCGACACCTTCTGTCTTAGCGGCATTGTCCTGCGCTATGACATCATCAACCTGAAGCAAGAGTGTGCGTATTTGTTCCTGCAACTTGGCGCGGTTCTTTTCCACGGTTCTCTTCCAAACGAAGGTATACTTGTTGGCTTTCGATTCTATCTTTGTGCGTCAATATATTCAACGTCAAGACTTATCAAACCTTTGGCTGCAAGTATTAATACAACCTGTGTGAAGATATTGTTGATTTCCTTTTTCACACGATTACGAAAACGATTGATGGTAATAAAAATCAGGCTGCTCATATCCTGCCAGATAGATGAAATGAATGTCACGTTTGAGGAGCGACTCTATACGACGGCAGGAATAGATATTATTCATGTAGGCGTAAAGAATCACCTTGAGCATCATTTGTGGATGATAAGGCTTGCGACCACTGGGCTTATAAAGCTTGTAGACATTATCCAACATAAGATTATCCACCAAGGCGTCTAAAAGACGAACAGGGTCATCTTCTGCGATATCCTTATCGATTCTTTGAGGAAAAAGAATCATTTTCTTGTGTATGTAAGAACGAAAGTGTACCTTTGTCATAATGAGATTTTTTGTATGCCTAAAGGTACAAAAACTTTAGGAAATAGCAAAGCCCTGGCTTGAGAAAGACGGGGCTTTGTGCATAAAAAAGAGGATGTGGACATTTTGACACACCCTCTTTACTCTTATCTTGTTCTGGACTATCTCTTTGCGTTAGCAGTCCATATTTTCCCGTCTTTAGTGTATAGAATATTCAATGAAGAAGCATTGATCCTAATTATTTTTAGACCTTCTTTCAAGTCGATATTCACTAAAGTGTGGTCACCTTCCTTCTTAAAAGTTACGCCTTTCAGGTCAGGGATACCGTCTGAAAACCTAAAATAATAACTGTCAGCAGCTTTAATGACGGTTATAGAACCATTTTCGGCACTTTTCTTTATTCCATTACCAGAATAAGTGATTCTTCCTTTGTATGTTCCTATAAATATTTCATTGTCTGCAGGGTCATCTGACTTACTACAAGAGATTGAAGTAAGAGCTACTATGAATAAGCAAATCAAGGTAGCTAAACTGAAGATTCTTTTCATACTTATTTTCTTATTTTGATTTTAGTGATTCCTAATTACCTAATATTATTTCTTAGCTTTTTCTTTCAAATAGGCTAATTTCTTTTCTAATAGTTTGATAAGGTCTTCTGGTTTATTGTCTGAATCTGATAAAAGATTGTCTACCTTTTCTTCTAAAGAGCCTTTTAACTCCATTGATTTGTCACGCATTTTTCTGGTAAGACTATCTAACTGATCTTTCAAACCATCAACTTTATCGCCTATAGAATTCTTTTTGCATAAGGTTTTATCTTTGTCAAGTACAAAAAGTATACCTATACTTTGCAACTGTGCCAGCTGCTACTCCTAATACAATGCTTCCAAATTTTGACATAGCTTTTCTGTTTTAATTATGTTATAAAGTGTAAGACTTATGTTGCAAAAAAATATGTTTGTTGTTATGACCTTTGTCACATAAGCCAACTAAACTCTGATATAAAGATACAACATAATGATGATAAGAACAAACCTTATACGAGAATTCCGATAGAATGATACAAAAAAATAACATTCAACCTGTTTATCTTAGGATAATGTTTTTGTATATTAACTTTTTTTCTATCTGATAAATAGAGTCTACTAAAAGATAGTATTTACCTGCCAGTTATAAAATTTATAACAGTTAGTGTTAGGTATAACTACGTGCTTGTATGAGGATAATTTATGTGTCAACGAGCATTTCAGATGCTTCTGAAAGTATAATACTCTTTGCCGATGGATACACCACTTAAAGTTCTCCTGATAAATATAAACTTTCTGGTAAAGAAGTACTTATATGTGAACTATTAAAGAATAGAACATCTTTACGCAAGATTGCTAAGCTTTCTCACGTAGATAGGAATACCTTTGCACGGTTTATTAGTCTCAAAGGATTGGTAAAATATTAATGAGCTATTTTACGGGCAGGGATATAAAGCGATATAACTATGAGTGGGCGGATCTATGGCTTATTGCCACATTCCCATCGCTTCATTATGACATCGAAAAATACCCATCTGTTAAGCAATATTTACTATCTTATAGCATTGAAAGGCTGGAGCAAACTGGAATGGTCCACAACGTTAACGGTGTCAAAATCAAGGCTCGCAAGAAAACCAATAATAAGTGGTTTGAAACACAAGATAGTATCAGTTATTGGGACGTTTTATCACCGTTTATCTTGTCACTTTTCTTTATGATTTCATTCATATAAGAATAGAAAAAGCGGTGCAGGAACGTGGGTGGTTGTGCCTGTTTGG
>BNJU01004367.1_pt1 | contig 29091 bp, 37 predicted proteins | sample 8539281 | NCBI WGS metagenome assembly BNJU01 (sample SAMD00202456, study PRJDB9452) | human saliva metagenome | isolation source: human saliva | place: Japan
CATTAGATATGACACCCACCCCACGAATCTCGTCTTTCGTAGGCTCGTGGGGAGCTTTGTAGTTGCCCAACGAAGGGAGCTATACGGCTCCCGCCGATAGTTTCGAAATACAGTGCAAAAACGCTCCATACGCACGAGGATTAGCTGCATGGGTGGTAGGACAAGAAACGAATGAGACGCAAGAATCACGTTGTCGCAAGAAGGCGAACGCCCCTTTTCTTATGGAACAAATGCCAGTTCCTTGCCCCTCCTTCTTTCTGTACAAACCAAAAAGGGTAGTGTCGTTGTCGTGCAAATGTCACCCATATTGAAGAACAGCGCCTTTGGGCCTGTTCTGATAGGTCGAGATATGAAGAAGTCGCGATGGTTCAGTAAGTCAAAGAGCGTTTGCGCCGGATGGTCGGGAAAAGTTCCTCGATATTGCGTATATGGACGCCGCAGTGCGGCGGGATGAAGGGAAAGTTGTGTTTTATCAAGCGAAAAAGTAAGGATTTAGTTTCGAATGGTCGAAGGTTTTATGAGAAAAATGTTTCGGTTTTTGAGAATGGGGAAAAGTCGAATAAAAACTTGTGGGCTTTCTTACGTAACGTCCCTTCTTTTCTCTTTTTCCTCCCAGCTTTTTTGAAAAGACGCCCGTTCCTTCACCTACCATGTCACGCCCTGTTTCCTCATCCGCACCTCCGTACGCGCGAACGGACACGCCCCTGCGCGTCGCGCACTCAGCGAGTTCGCAATTCCTGCCTTCACCCTTCACCACCACCCACAATTCGTTGATACAGTGTATTTTTCGTGTGAAGGAAATACCCTTTTTCTGCCTTCACCGGTGAAGGAAATAAGGGTGAAACCTTTACCCGCAAGTCGCTGTTTCCGAGCTTCTTACAGTCGTATGGTGAAGAGGTGAAGGAAAAAACGAAAAATAGCGGACGCGTGCGCGTTGGGGCTGAAATGGGAGGCAGATGCACTTTTGAAAAAGTGCTTCTGGTAGTGGGTGGGGCACTGCAGGTGTTGGATAAACCAAAAACAAGAAGTTTACGGAAAGTATCTTCGGAAAAATGTGGCGGACAAGGGTTACATCTCCCGGAGCCTTTTCAAAGAATTGTTTGTCGACGACATTCACCAGATCATTCGCATACGCAAGAACAGGAAGAACTTGTTGATGCATCTACGCGATAAAATTCTACTGAGAAAAAGGTTGCTGATCGAGATTGTGAACGACGAATTGAAGAATATCGTTTAGATTGAACACACGCGTCACAGAAGCACCAGAGGGTTTGCCGCGAATCTCATGGCGGCCATGGCAGTATATAGTTTCTGCCAAAAACTCGCTTAATATTGAAATCATCGAAAGGAAAAGGAGAATTGCTTAGAACGAATCCAGGTCTCTTGATGTGTTATTGCTTAAATTATTAGTTGGTATACCTTATTTCTTATACAAGGAATCGGATAATGAAGAAGATTGTGTATATTTGCGGACAAAATTATGAGCATATGGATGAAGCGATAACAGAGGAAAATACAAATGAGTACGGGGATTATAGTACAATGGATGAAGCATCAGAGATAAGCACAAAAGGCAGTTCTGATTCTAAAGAAAACACACGAAGTAGGATTGCCTTAATTTATGTTTGTGCGTTCTTTGTTGTTATCGGCATTGTTTTGATAGGAGGTGTTTGTTTGAAATTCGAGGTGGATGAATTAAAAGATATGCTCGTAACAGTTTCTGGGGTGTTGTCTGGGCCTTTAGGCTTTATCGTTGGTTATTATTTTAAAGCATCAAAAGAATGAATGCATATTTTGTTACATATACATTATCTGATAGAACAAGTTATGAAGCTCTTAGAAGACGGCTAAAAAGCTATCCTAACTGGGGAAAAATTATTTTGCTCGTGCATGGATTATTAATACAAATCGATCGTCAACAAGAGTGAGAGATGAATTAATTGAGGCTATTAACGGCCAAGGGCAAATTGTAGTTGTAAATATAACAGACTCTGCATGGGCCACTTACGGTCTCGAGGAGCGTGTGCTTAAATGGATGAGAGAAAATATATAATATTCAATTGCTTCTCCTCTTCCTGAAAAATGTGTTGATATGTTATGTGTGATTCCTTCTTTTGCATGAATGTTTAGAATAGGGTAAGTCTTCCTACTGACAAAGTGTTTTTTTCAATGAGTATAACTTACTTCGGTTGTGCTTATTTGTTGTTAGATTACCTGATTGTTTTTACTCTGGCTTTATTCCTATAAATTGGATATCCCAGTCCTTTAACCAATGAGTTAAAGAGTAAACTTGGTAATTAACCACACAGAAAATGCCTACATTGATATTCCTCATCGGAATAGTTTGGATATAAATCACTCTTATCCTATTTTGGGGTAATTTTCTTTTGCTTCTATGTTTTTGGTCGCCTGCTCATTCAGAGAAATAGAAATCCCGAAGTGATATTCCACCACTTCGAGATTTCTGTTTATTGTTATCAGGCTACAGGGGGCTGTATCTGTTTGATATTTCGATTTGCTAAGTCTATGATGCGGTCGTGGTATCCAATCTAGTTAGCTCCGTCATATACTACTGTTTATTGTTTCTAGGAGATCTCTATTGCTTCTTTCTGCTCTAGCTCAATTCTTGCCGAAAGGATTAGGTTTTTCGATACCGACCCTATAAATGCGTGTGAGCTCCGATATAAAAGAGTTAAATAAAGAAATATAAAACTTAAGGCAGAGAATAGTTTCAGAGCTGGTCTCGACTGAGGTGGATTTTCATCCACAGAATTACCTTTTTACTACCAATGGGAAGGCCAACAAAGTCCCGAGTGTGAAAAAAAACTTGCCCCAATGGGGATAACACACTCGCAACTGTCTTTTGACGCTCGTTCTGTAGTCATTTCTAGAAGACACGAACAGGGCATATCCCCATTCAAGCATCTTGCTTCGAGATTTAGAGGCGTGTCAAAAGGAAAGGGGATGCGCCTTCGACGGACTGCACAAGGGATGTTTTCGAATCGGAACAGACTTTGGAGGAGGTGCAGAAAACTTTGTATTACAAACGAATAGAAAATATGGACGCAAGACAATACATGATCGTGGATTTGGAAAGGCGAGGGGAGCGAGTATGTTCATCACCGAGCAGGTGGCCTATATTAAGACCAACTATAGCGGAGGCTGGACGGTGCGTTTTGCGACGTCGCCCCGATTTTTTCAATACAACAAAGCGCGCTTGCTCGTTCTTTCTGATCCCGAGGTGATTGACCTTGAGGAAAAGGGGATGTATGTCAACAATAAGCGAATAGGCGATGTGGCTGAGTTGCTTTGTTTCTCCACGCCACAGGAGAAGTTCTATCGCGTGACGCACACGAATGGTTTCGTGGAGTGTCTCGACGGCAGGCAGGTGTATGTGACGCGCACGCCGGTGGATCAGATCGGCGGTGGCGTGTGGGACTATTTGCGAAAGTTGGCCGACGAAACGGGACTTTGCGACGAGGAGGGGAACAATAGTTTGGCGAAGGGCTATGCTTGTGTGGATGTGAAGCGAGACAATGTGCCTTTGGCGCAGTATCTCGGCGCGAAGCGGAAATTGGCGGTGCGTGCGCTACCCCAAACGGTTTATTATCCCTTCGGGTGCAACGCGAGTCAGCAGGCCGCGGTGGAAGCGGCTTTGTGCCATCAGGTGAGTATCGTGCAAGGGCCTCCGGGGACGGGGAAAACGCAGACGATTCTCAACATCATTGCGAATTTGCTCTTGGCGGACAAAACGGTGTTGGTGGTGTCGAACAATAATTCGGCCGTGGTCAACGTGGCCGAGAAACTCCACCGCGAAGGTTTGGGTTTCCTTGTGGCGCAGTTGGGAAATGCGGAAAACAAGGTGGCTTTCGTGCGTTCGCAAAGTGCGCATTATCCGGAAATGAGCGATTGGGCTTTGGCGGACGAGAAGCCGGTGAGGGAGTTGGCGCGGCGGGCGCTACAAACGGTGTCGCAAGGTTTTGCAGATCAGACCCAACGCGCTCAATTGAAAGTGGAATATGATGCGCTACTGTGCGAACAGCAATACAACGACCTGCTGGGTGGTGAGACCTTGTCGGAAGATGGGCGCTGGCGCGCTTATCGGCTGCGCAACTAATGAAGTTGCTCATGGCTTATCGCCTACGTGTGGAGCAAGGAAAAAAGGTGGGGACGTGGGTGCGCCTAAAATGGGCTTTTGCGTTCGGCTTTCGCCTGTTCTCGTTCCTCAAAGGAGAGGCTACGGAGGTCATCGCCGGTTTTGGAGAAGGCTTTTCTATCGTGTGCGTAAGGCGGAGATAGAGCAAGAATTGGCGGTGATTGAAGAACGTTTGCAGGCGTTGGAGCTGCAAAGTGCGCTCAATGCACTCACCACTTCGTCGCGGCAAATGCTCAAACACAAGATGGCCGAGCGTTTCGGCGGAGGTACCCGTCGGCAGTTTACAGTGAGTGGCATCAAGGCGAAGACCGAAGAGTTTTTGAAGGAATATCCGGTGGTGCTGAGCAGCACGTACAAGTCGAACACGAACATTCATTCGGACTATGTGTTTGACTATGTGATCATGGACGAGGCTTCGCAGGTAGACATCAAAACCGGGGCTTTGGCCTTGTCGTGCGCCATGAATGCGGTGATCGTGGGCGACAGCAAGCAGTTGCCCAATGTGGTGAGTCAAGCAGATGCGCTGGCCTACGGGGCGGTGCGCACGAATTATGCCGTGGGGGACTGTTACGACGCGGTGAAGTGCAGTTTTTTGCAATCGTGCATCGAGGTTTTCCGAGAGGCACCCACCACGTTGCTGCGTGAGCACTATCGTTGCCATCCGAAAATTATCGGTTTTTGCAATCAGCGATTTTATGACGGCGCACTGCTCGCGATGACGACCGATGAGGGGGAGAGCAAGGTTCTGCAGGTGGTGCGCACGGTGGAAGGCAACCATGCGCGCGGACATTTCAACCAGCGCGAGATCGATGTGCTCATGCAAGAGGTGCTGCCCGAATACATGGGCAAAGGGAGTTTGGGCATCATCACGCCTTATCGCGATCAGGCGGAGGCGATCAATCGGGTTGTGGGGCAAGAGCTGGCCAGTACGGTGCACAAGTACCAAGGGAGAGAGTGCGACACGATCATCATGAGTATGGTGGACAATGCGCCGACGGACTTCTCGGACGACGCGAACTTACTGAATGTGGCGATTTCGCGTGCCAAGACACGGCTTTGTGTGATCGCCACCGGAAATGAGCTGCCGGAGGAGAGTAACTTGGCACAGTTGATCAATTATATTCGGTACAACAACTTTGAAGTGCGCGAAAGTCAGCTGCACTCAGTTTTTGACCTGCTTTATCAACAATATTCTGCAGAGCGGTTGAGGTATCAAACAACGCATTCTGCTGTTTCTGGCTATCTTTCCGAGAACTTGCTCTACGATGCATTGAAGCAGGCGTTGACGGAAATGAGTTGCCCCCATCTTTCCATCGTTTGCCACTATCCCCTTTCGAAGCTGATCGCCGACTCTGGACTTTTGGACGCGGAAGAGCGTGCTTTTGTGGAGAGTCCTTTCTCGCATGTGGATTTCCTGATCTACAATGTGATCACGAAACGACCCGTACTTCCCATAGAGGTAGACGGTTGGGGCTTTCACGGCGGAAATAGTATTCAGCAGCACCGAGATGCACTGAAAGATGGCTTGCTCGCCAAATATGACTTGTCCCCTTGCCGCATTTCGACCACTGACCGCGTGACGGTGGAGGTGCTAAAGGAGCTCTTGGCGAAACGTGGGTTGGTGGATGAGTTGCAAAGGACTCAGGACAGAAAAGAGTAGTGGAGTAATGAATTTAGATGGAGCTACGTATTAGCGTCGTTCTAATTTGAACCCAATAAGAAAGTATGATGGAAACAACAAGGATGAAATTTATAACAGCAGAAGTTCACAGTAAGATTCTTAACCAAGCATTGTTTGATGAGATTTCAAAGGTGAAGTTCCTCGATGGACAGTTTGAGGAAATTCCATTGGTAAGCAGGTATAGCAACGTTGAGTTTCTGCAGCGTTATTTCTGCGATGCAGAAGTTTCTTTATACCTTGCATCAATTGCTCAAAGGTTACTCTTTGATAGTGACGCTTACTTTCGAAAGGTGTACTCATCGATGAATGAGAATAGGTTCTTTAGTTGTTTGACCTTCGTCGATTTCGATGATGAAGTGGATGATGTCGGTTTTTGTATTCCCAATTTGTTTTTCAGCACCTCTTCTACAGTTGAATATCTGGCTTCCTCTCTTTGTGATATTGAAAATAGTAGTAGATTCGGTGCCATATATGCTCCAATACTTGAAAAAGAAGAGGTGAAAGTCTACCGGACGACCACAGCACAAGGAGGAATAAACACGGATCGGATCTATCTTGTTTTTTAGCCAAGTGATGGGTAGTGAAACGTGTGGAGCATTGAAATAATGGGTAATGTGTGGCTCCCAAGTTCTTAAACTTGTGGGGACTTAAAGAATCAAACAACAAAGAAGCTTACAACAAAGGACTTATTTCGAGCTGACTTCGAATGAGGCTATTTCGGAAATAATTTTCGATCTTGTTCCGTTGTAAGCTTCATTGTTCTTGATTTGATTTTTTGATTTCATCACAAGTATAAGAACTTTGGAGCTTACACAGGTTTTGGGGACAGTATCCTTCCCATGGGCAAGTTGGGTCATGAAGAGAGTGGCCAATCGTTTTAGGGATTAAAGATTCTTTCAGCTGAGATGATATGCGCTGCACGGTTGCTGCATCACTCCAAATTATAAATTGAACACGTTAATGTCGGTATGGAAGAAAAGAAAATAGTACTGGGTTCGGGCATGGTGACGCTTGACCAGTTGCAGAAGTTTGCTGATGATACTGTCAGCGAGGAATACGTGGGCGGCACACTGGGCAACATCATGATGATAATGGCCCACTATGGTTGGCACGCAATGCCTGTGACACGTCTCGATGTGTCGGTCGATAGCGAGAAGATGGTCGACGACATGAAGGCCAGTGGCATGGACTTACGCTATGTGATACGTGAGGAAGGCGGCAAGACTCCCGTCATCTTTCAGCGCAACTACATTAAGCGCGATGGCAGCAAGGGGAAGAGTATAAGTGCTCCGGAAGGACGCAGCCGCTTCATTCCCTTCAGTGCCATCACGAAGAAAACGGCGCAAACCATCATAGAAGAGTTGAATGAGGTGCCCGATGTGCTTGTGTTCGACCGTGCCTACCCGGCCTACATAGACCTTGCGAAGCACTTCAAAGAGAAAGGCGCTTTGGTGTATTTTGAGCCTGAGGGCATCAGCCAGGTCAATCAGAAGAATGTGGGAAAAGCTCATTGCGCTGAGCGATGTGGTGAAGTATTCGGGTAGACGAATCAAGGACACGACGCAGTTTGAGAAATACACGGATACACTCTTCATCGAGACCCGCAGTGAGGAGGGTTTGCGTTTCCGTCTGCAGGGAACGTGGCATGCGGTTGCGGCTCCGGAACTGCCCGGAGAATTTATGGACGAGGAGGGAGCCGGCGACTGGACTTCTGCAACCTTTATCCACTTGCTCACAGCGCATGGCGTGCGCCATATAGCCGACCTTTCTGCCGACGACTGTGCCGCCTTGCTGGCTCAGGCTCAGAAGAAGGGGGCTGAGAACTGCTGCCGTGAGGGAGCCCGCGGACTAATGAGATCATAAGAAAGCACGACTAAAAACATAACAACTATGGCAAGAGAAATATTCTATCACGGATCATCTCAACGATTTGATGAGTTTGATATGTCTCATGCACTGGAGGGCGATGGCAAGGTAAAGTTTGGTTATGGTGCGTATGTAACGTCCAATTTCGCTACGGCTGCACTCTATGCCGGCAAGAGCAACCACTCAGGTCACTACTATGTTTTACACGGTGGAGGTGCCAGAAAAAAAGGCTGACAACTTTATAAGTCATCGATACCCCGTCGAAGCATCGCTCTTAGAGAAGGTGGAAGGAAAGCTAGGCAAGGTCACGAAGGAGAAATATCTTGAGAATGCAGGAAAATCCTTCCGCAAATACATCGCCCTAGCTCTTTTCTGGGGAAGCACATACCTGACAATCCGGAGAATGCGAAGCCTTCTGTAGCGGAGGAGAAGGCCGCTTCTGAATTTCTGTTGAGCCTCGGCATTGATTTTATCGAGTGGCCGCAAGGGGCTTGGAAGAAACCTTGGAAGCAGACTAATCGTGCAATTCTCGATGAGAAGTCGATTAAGATTTTGAAGATTGAAGAAGTAGAATTGGCTCCCAAAGGCAAGAAAGGTACACTTGAACTTATCGAAGGATCGCAAAAAACAATATTTGAAGCGAAATGAGTAGAGAAAAGCATAGTGTAGCTCCACTTGTCAAGGAGTTTTATCCTGAGTATTACAGTCTGCATGAGTACCCTGCGGACCAATGTGTGGTATTCACAAAAGTAGACTTGCCTTGGGGAATACTCGGCAACTTCGGGCGCACATCGATAATCGTAAATGGCGTCACCTTCCGCACGGCTGAACAACTCTTCCAAATGATGAAGTTCAAAGAAGCAGAGCAGCTAATGGACCTCTACAAGTCCGGCGGCTTTGTTCCTCAAGCACAAGGCCAAGAAATGGGAGAACCGGGACAAGCGCAGGGCGGATTGGGGCAGCATGGTGGTTGATGCCATCAAAATGTGCATACAACTTAAGTATGAACAAAATGAAGATTTCCGCAACGAACTTGAGCGAACCAAGGGAATGTATATCGTTGAAGGGCAGAAAAAGGGCCCCGACACTTGGGGGGCCAAACTGACTGATGATGTATATGCCGGCTCCAACCTCATGGGGCGCCTCCTGATGGAGCTGCGCGATAATGGCAAGCTGGAATATCACCTGCCCGACAATGCGCTGGATTTCATTGAGATCGTAAAACTGGAGCTTGACAAATAATGTGACGAAAAAGTGCCCGGTGTAAAAGGTTATTTCCTCATTAGTACGGAGTATCCCCTATAGCAACTATCCGGTGATACCGATTAAAGAAGGTTCATCCGACATTGGGAGTGATAGGGGTCTTGTCCATTCGCTCCTTTTGCCCGACGATGAATCATTGTTCAATTTATACACTATACACTGTTCCCCACCATGAAAAATTACCTGCTCCATTTCTTCTTTTTGGCCTCCGCCCTCTTGTCGCTGTGCGGTTGCGACAACCTGAAATACGCCGAACTCTATGAAATCACCGACGAATTTGTGGAGGAGCTCCACACCGACGTGGAGAGCTACGGGTTGTTGGGCGGAGTGGATGACACCGAATACACCGACGACGGAGTGTTTCGTGTCCTGCCGATGGGTCGCTTGGTCAATGTGAAAATCGAACACGAAGCCACCGACGAGGAGTACGAAGCACTGCGCGCAGCGCTCGAATCGCACTATGCCGACGACGAACGGGTGACGGAGGTTTACCGCCGCCGTGCGGGCACCATCATGATCGATTGCCGACATTGAGGCGAACAAGGGAAATCCTCCTCAAGAACGGACGCTTTGTCTGTCTCCCGCCCGGCGAGGAAAATCGCGAGCGCGAATTTCCGATCGCCCACAGTTTCCTTTTCGCCGTGCGGCTTCCGTTTCGTGGGCTGCGCCCGACCGGCGAACGGTGAAGGAGAGTCGTGGAGAAAAGCTGCGCTATACTCGCGTGCGCGTATGCGCGCGTGTCCGCTACTTTTCGTTTTTTACCTTCACTCCTTCACCCGGTTGCCGCATCTTGTTGATACATAGCGAATAGAGGGTGAAGGCTTTTGCAATTTTCCTTCACTGCCGAGCTTCACCCCACTCTTCACCGCCGAGCGGCGCATCGCCGCCGATTTCCGCCCGATAGCCCGCATTTCTCGGGGACTTTTCCCGGAAAGCAGCGTACTTTCAGGAGAAAACCGGACACGCTCAGTGCGTATTTAAATGAATAGCGAGTTGAAAATGAGCCCGTTTGCACAGCCTCTCTTCAAGAAAACGGCAGTGGGGTGAAGGTTCTGCAGGGGATGTTCACCATTTCTGCTTCGCAATGTGTTGATTCCAAGAAGGTTGCAAATAGAGGGTGAAGCGGTGAAGGCTTTTTACTGAAACGGACTGATGCGCGTGTCTACGCGTGCGCGCGAGATTTCCTTCACCTTCACCCCGCGTAGGGTTTACCGACCTTTGTGGAGTGGAGACGGCGGCGCCGACAGCAAAGTGCCACGTCGTTTGTGCACGCGTCAGGCGTTTGCACTGCGCAGCTTCCTTCGTGCGGCGGCGTCGACAGCTTGGCCGCAAACGCTCACCCCTGCGCCCGAACCGATGCCTTTTGCCGCTGCCGTAAATCGCGCGGCCTCGCTCACCCCCCAATCGCCTTTTTCCGCTCGCGACGCCTCCCTCTTGTCGGAAAGGAGACAACGTCGAACAAAAGTTGCGGTTCCGCCGGGGCACGGTCGGGCGGCAATGGGGAGGGAGCGCGCTGCACATCGGGACGACGAAGGGCTAAAATGGACGGCTGTGGTGCAAGTGGGTTTTCACTAAAATCTTGCCATTCTGCTATTTGTGTATTGCAAAATGTAGCAGTTTGGCGCGAGTTCTTTACTTTTTACACAGAAAAAATCGTCTTGTCGCAGTCATCGTGTATATTTGTGCACGGAATGTCATCTGACGGCAACAATGTACCTGTTGCAGAACGCGAGCGCTCCGTGGCCCGATGAAAACAACGACGAGTCGAATTCCGCTTCCGGCGTCGTGCCCATTGGCACAACAGCACGCACGCGGATCGACCCCCTATCGACGAATTAATTCATTACACAGAAAACAATAAAAAGTAATCGCTAAGATGGAGAAAACAAATCCCCTAAGACGAAAATTCTTCGGGCTCCTATGTGCGTTGTTGCTCTGTTTGGGAGCCCTGCCCGTCACGGCGCAGGACTGCCCGGTCTTTCGAAGGAGCGACTTTACCACGACGCTTGTGCAGCCCAACAAGGATTGCAACAAGCCGGGTATTGCCACCATTCGCTACAGGAACAACGTCGTCGGAGTCGACGAAGCGCATTATCGGTTTGGCGCCAGCCGCACCGGCCCATGGTTTTACGAGACCGACGCGGCAGCTCCCGGTGCAACGGTGAAAGCGGAAGTGCCGGTCTCGTTGACCGGTCAGGACCTTTTGTGTGGATCACCATGAAGTGCGGTACCGGTACGCGCTCTGATTGGTGGTCAATGGGAAGTATTGGTTCGCAAAATTCCGACAAGATCTCACTGCGTACCATACCACCCTCGCCGGTGGCGGTACCGGAGCCGGTGGCAGTGTGCAAGCTTTACTTGACTGGTCCTTCGGGATTCACCGAAGCGACGTTCACGCTCTACAGTAGTTCGGATCTCAACACGCCGGTCAGCACGCAGCGCAGCACGCGCCCCTACGAAGGCGTCGCGTTCTTCAATCTGCCCAAAGGCGACTACGTGGTGAAGGCGGATGCCAAACCGGCGTGTACCCCCACCACGACGGCTTCGAATTGGAAAAACTGACCATTTCGAACTGACGGCCGGTGCCACGGTGGGTACCTTCAATCTGATCACCACGCCCATTAACGCCCGTGGTGATTGCTTGGGAGGCATCGTTGTAGAAGTTTCGAAAGTGAGCGGTGTGCAAGACATCGAATACAAGGTGTTTGCAGAGGAAGATCTGAATACACCTTTGCAAACTTACACTGCCAGTTATCCCAATTTTACCCACACCTTCTCCGGTTTTCCCATAGGGAAAGGATATGTGGTGACGGCAACGGAGAAGACGGGTAACAATACCATGCGCAGTGCGCTGCGTCTGTATGCCAGATATGATGAGCCCAGCCTTCGCGTCGTGCATGGAACACTACCTGAGAAGACCGTGGCGTAATTGAAATTACGGCTCCCGGTAGTACGTGGTTTTGTCCCACGAGTATTACCATCTACAAGAATAGTAGGGGTTATGCTGAGCACATGGGAGAGTCTGCGTTTCGTTCTACAGCAACATATCAAGACGTTGATCGTAATGGGGGCTTCCCGGCCGGATATTATGAAGCCATCTTAAATTATGGTGGAATTGAAAAAAGTATAAGATTCGACATTGATGAGGGACGACTTGGTGATTTAGTCAGCCGAGAAGAAGTGCCTTCCAGTGGCATTTGTCAGCCGGATGGAGCGCGCAAATGGGAACTTGTTTACGATTTATCCTATAATCGACGAAAGGTGGTCTGACAATACTTCGACAGGGTCGAAAGTTCGTGAGTTTACGCTTAAGGAGGATCAAACAGAGTTCGAGACTAAAAATCTTTTTCCCCGGAAAGTATCATATGACGGTGACTGACGAAGTCGTTGGAGCCGAGACTTCAACAGATTTTACCGTCGAGTCGAGAGTCTCTCCGGAAGGTTCGCTTAATGTGGATAGTTATTACAACTTGACGACAGATTTCTGTGGTGCAAAGGCGATAACGCGCATTCCCGTAAAATACACCGGCACCGGCGGTATCGAAAATGCGCCCATTCTCCAGGCCTTCCTCAACGGAGCGACTTACGAGATTTACAAGGACGACGGTAAGACCTTCGTTTATTCGGGCGTGATGCCGACGCTGACAGGTAAATGCGGTGAGCTACATCGAAACCCCCGAGTTTGGTAATAACTATCGCCTTCGTATCAAGCCCACCTGCGGTTATCCCGTACAGGAATATTATTTGTATGGTACAGCCTATCAATTCAGTCCCAATTCGACTTTCCGCGGTTGTGGTGGAACGGGTACGGATGTGGATCTGCGTGTGGTTGACGTGAGGGGGCAGGTTGTTCCCAACATCACCTACAAGGTCAAGAACAAGGCGACCGGTGCCGTTGTGGCAGAATATGTAATGAAGGACGGGGTGAATACGGCCATCGTGCCCAATATGCAGCCCGGCGATTACACCGTGGAATGGTTCCCCCAATGTTCGCCCACCCAGCTCCACACCGACACGCTGCGCGTCGAAGACCAGGTGAAGGAGACCAGCCGAAGTGTGCATGCCACGCACTGCGTCGACGACGGTTCGATCTACATGAGCTTCTATAACTTCCAGAACGTCAACGCCTGGCGATTTGAGTTGCGACGCAAAAGTGACAATCAGCTCGTGCGCACTTATGGTTCGAGCAACACGTCGTCTGTGAACTTCGCCCGAGTGCCGGCCGGCGAATACATCGTGAAGGCAACGCCCATCGTGGAATGCGGTGAGTTGACGCCCGGGGTCTATGAGGTCACGGTTCCATCTGAGGCATTGACAACCAATGGCATTACCAACCCTGGGATTGTTAGCAAACGCGGTGCCCTACAAAAATGAGGGAGCCAGAAATTACTACAGTCGTTATCCCTTGGATTACGTGAAGTGGCGGGTGCTCGATGTGGTCACCGGCGCTGAAATCAACAAGGGAGAAGTTCACCCGGCCAAAACGAACGCGGGTGGTTTTGACATCCCTGTGACGAAACTGCCGCAGACTTACAAGATCGAATTCGAAACGCCCTGCGGCAAGTTTACCCGCATGGACTCTCTCGAGGTGAAGAGCCGCAAGGACATGCCCGGCTTCGAAACGGTGATCGGCAACGGAAACACCTCTTGTAACCAAAAAGCCTTCATCACGGTGAAATCACGGCTTAAGGCTGCAGGACTTCCCGAGCAGGCTTCGAAGATTGTGCTCTACCAACAGAAATTGATCAACAGCAGTTGGCAGTATGTGCCGGTCGATTCGGTGCAGAATGCATCGAACATTATCGAAACACACACCTTCACCGGACTGGATGAGGCGTACTACGCTGTGCGGTATTTCTACGGCGGTACAAGTGATTATAAGGGGGACCTTAAGACGTCCGATCAAAGTCGGCTGTCGATGTCAACCTCCAATTCTCCTTTCAGCCTGAAGGGCACCTCGTTCACGACGATCAACGTGCAACCGGCCGAACCGGAAAGACCATGCGCGTGAGGTGAAGGGCAACGACGGCTCGTTGCTGTTCAACCAGGTGGTGCCTGCCGACGCGCCGTGTATGCTGGAACTGAAGAAGCTCAACACCAACTTCACGGTGAAGGTGACGAAGATCGACGGTTGCAACGCCGGTCAGTCTGTGCAAAGTTACATCACGCCGTATTCCGGCATGAAGTTTCGTTTTGACACGAGAATCAATGAAATGAAGTGTAAGAACGACGGTGAAATCAAGATGATTGTGCCCGACGCCTTCCGCGACGTGGATCAAATCCACTACACGCTGACCAAAAACTTCGGGTACCCCTTACACCAACGTAGCCGAAACGACAACGCCCTCTGTGCCGAAAACCTTCATCGGTCTGGAGGCCGGCACGTACAAAATCACGGGCCGGGCCACCGTGTTCCACGACGAGAACAACCAGCCCGTGGTGCAGGATTTCGAACAGACGGTGACACTCACCACTCCCCTACGGTCAGGGTCTCTACGCCACGGTGCGTCCTGACTACATGGTGCCCACCACGACGGCTTGCCCCAACGGTCGCATCGGACTCGAACATTGAAAAAGGTCCGCCGCTATCGCGTGTACCTCAAGTCGACCCCGACGGTCCGCTGGCCCAGCCGCAGGAAATCTTCACCGACGCGTCGGGCGATAACTACAATAAGCTTTGGAGCCAAGGCCTGAAGCCCGGTCACTATTCGCTGACCGTGAGTGACGGATGTATGGAGCGTGACATCCCGGACGCCGAGATTCTCGAGATGCCCAACACGCCGAAGTACACGTGGTATTACAGTTCCATGTCCTTGGACGAGCGCATAAAGAACAACCCCAACGACACGCGCGACTCGATCAATTACTACATCCAGTTCGACCCCTTCCTCTTTCCCCTGAACTTCAGACGGGTGGCTTATCGTGCCTACGAGGTGCAGATAGTGGCCAAAGGCCAGCAGCCGGACGAAAACCAGTGGAAGAGCAACTGGAGAGACGAGAACAGCGGAAAGGGCTATCTCCAAAACTATGCCAAACGTTTCAACAACTGCGACGGCTTCGATGTGCTCTTCCGACTCAAGGATTGCCCGTCGTCTCTGACCCGTTTCACGGATACTCGGCAGATCGACAATGCTTTCTCCGGCAACTGGACGCAATTGAAGTGTAATACGGTGCAGTGGGCCTTCACCAACGGTGAAATCGGCCATGAGTACAACATCACAGTGACGCGTACCACCGACAACACGGTGGTACAACAAGGACAAGACTTTCCACTCGCGTGAGGAGTATCTGCAGCGGGATCCGGAATTGGAATTCCCCGGTGACAAGTCCTACCGCATCGAAATGACGCCGAAAGACTATTGCGGTAATCCGCTCAGTGGTTCTGCTGTATATTCTAATGCGATCAACCGCAATTACAAATACTCGCTTGACTATAGTAATTATATTATGTCGGATTGTGATGGTCGCCTTTGTCGATCATGGGCTGGACGGACTGCTGCTTGCCGATGAAATACTTCGCTTACGAAGTGAATGGTACGCAGGAAACGCCAGGCCCAGAGTGGCAACTACCTTACTGACGCTTGGAACAGTCCCTACAAGTACAAGAAGGACAAGACCTATGTGATCCGCGTGGTGGAATACGGCCAACCGGAGACCAAACCAGGTGCAGTTGGTGAAATTCACGCTCAACTACCGCCTGCCTTCGAAGTACCCCGTTGGCAACAGTTACAAGTACAGTGCAACCACCTTCTGCGGAACAGGTTACAACGCTGCGAAGAAGGGCTACGACATGAACAGTGGTTACTCCTACTTTAATGCCAACTGGGATGGAGTGCCCGCGGTGTTCCAAGACACGTATCTCACGATCCCGAAGATGACAATTGTGCTACGCAAAAGGCAAACACCGCACCGCAAGTTTGTCGCTACGCGGGTGACGCGATCGGGTAGCTCTGTTTATCGCGATAATTGGCGAGAACTCTTGCCCGATGGCTCGTACGGGGCTGATGCTTACGCGCCGGAAGGTGAATACTCGATGGTGGCGCACACGGATTGTGGCGACATCCCGATGGACGACGACTACATTGGCCGCCCGACGTTGGATCTTTCGCCCACAACGGTAGACGCAGCTTGAGACGGTAAGTTCACCGTTACGCCGAAGGGTACGCTGACTTACCGCGGTAGTAGTTCGGATGTGGAAATCACCTCGTTCTATGTCGCAGGTGACAACTTCAACACGACCCGTAACTGGGGCCAGTCGTTCGGTACGTACCAGCGTGAGTTTACCCTCATCCTGAATGTCAAGCGTAAGAGCGACGGTCAGACTTGTACGCTGAGCTGGCCTTTCTCGATGAGCAACTACATTCTCGACTTCGACCAATCGCAATCTTTGAGCATGTTCTGCACGGATTCGGGTAAGGGTATCATCCACATGGCCCTGAAGGGTGGACAACCGCCGTACACGTATAAGCTCTCGACGATGGACGGTACGGAAATCGAACGCAAGACTGTTCAAGGAGCTGTAGACTTCGAGCATGGTACACTGGGGCTACGCTTCCGCATCACGGCTACCGACGCTTGTAACCTGACGTGGATCCACCAGGATGTCCTTTTGCAAGACCCCGCCGCTATTTCGTCTTCGATGAATGAGCGAAAATCATATTGTGCAGGCGATCATGTTAAGATGGCAGCGCGAATGTTCCCCGGTGCGACTTATCTCTGGCATTTGCCTGACGGATCGACAAAGGCGGGCCGCGAGATTGAGTTCAATGCGACAACTGCCAGTGCAGGTCTTTATGTGGTGGACATTCACCTTACAACATGTACGGTTACCCTAAAGGCCAACATTAGAGTAAATATAGCCAGCATCAATGAAGTAGCCGGTGTGAATCTCAACCAACAGGCTTGTGCAGGCGAACCCGTTGAATTCACGTTGGATCCTGCCGAGGCGGAAGTGAACGGTGTCGCAGCAGATGAGGACGAGATTGGATACCAATGGGAGCGAACTGCAACTCCGAACGATCCGGAGTCGTGGGTAGCAATTCCCAATGCGACGGATCAGAACCTCACGTACACTGCGGCTGCTCCCTGCGTCTATTATATTCGTCGTACAGCAGAGATCGGTGAATGTGAGGCCATCAGTGGACAATCCAAGTTGACCGTGATCCCCGGTATCAATGTGGCGATGACGCCCGACGAACAGACGGTGACGATCAACAACAAGGATCCCTTCACATTGACAGCCGGTGTGGTAACGGGTAATCCGAACCGCACGTACCAATGGCAGCGCAGTGCTGACAAGAAGACCTGGGTGAACATTGGTAATGATGAAACGTTCACGGAAACGAAGCGTTTCGGCAACACGGTTTACTACCGTCGCATCGTTTCGGCGGGTGCTTGTAGCATCGAAGGTCAACCGATCACGGTTCGCTTCAAGAAGCGTTGGCCGGCCTACATCAATCCGCAAGTGCGTCAACGTGCACTCGAAGATTAAGTTCACGAAGTCTACCACACCATGCGTGTCTTGACTGAGTAAACGTTCAAATCCTCAGTTGTTTGTCTCGAAAAAGACAACAGCTAGTCTATGAAAGATAGGAGTCCGTATCAGACGAAAGTCATGATACGGACTCCTCTTTTTTGTTTGTACCTTAAGAGATCTATGACTCTGTAGATCATTCTTTTCCATAGCTTCATTTCACCAGGCATGCTCTTTTCAAGGAGATATTCAAACTCAGTTCGGACATACCGCACATCGAACTTATCAAAACGTCCCTACACTCCAGAAATGAGCTCGATAAACGGCCATGTCCGAAAAGTTTGTAGACACCTCGCAGATACTTCCGTCGCTATGTGTGGAACAAAACTTGCCATCGGTGTAGACGATCAAATAGAAGGTGAAAGTCGGCAAACCATTTCTGGGTTTCCTCATCCCCTTTAACCCCGGCTACACCCAATTCTTACGTTCGTTGTTCCTGAAACCCGAAGGCAGCAAGGTAAAACTGTACACCGGTGGAAACGCCCACTTTCAAACCATGAACTATGCCGTGGTTGACCTCCCTGTGTGTCCAACGCCGAACAGTGTGCCGATGTTTGAATGCGTTTGAAGGCAGAATACTTGTACCAGACCGGACAATACAACAAGATTAAATTTCAAGACGTCAACGGCCAGTCCCTGCGCTACAGCGGTGGGGCATCACGAGAAGCCTTTTACCGCTATCTCCGCCGACTCTATGGTGTTACCAGCACCTTCTCACTCTGCCGCGAGATGCAGCCCCGCCCATTGGCAGATATCCAACCCGGCGACGTCTTTGCCTACCCTGGAAATGGTAGTTTTCTTGGTCAGGCCGTCTTCGTCATCGACATCGCCGTCAATAAGAATGGGAAAAAAGCCTTTCTCCTCGCCGAAGGCAATACACCGGCTCGCGACATTCACCTCATCCGCAACTTAGAAAACCCATTTCGCTCCCCTTGTTTTATATCAGACGGCAGCGAAAAGAGATTCCTCTTGTCCATTACTCCCTTCAAAGCAACTGACTTGAGACACTATTGAGCGCAAAGGCAAAAAGTCTCAGCTTCGATGATAGAATTACTTTACAAACGGCTATAGCAAGAAGTTTGTATTGGCGCCTTTATCCACTAATCAGCGTGTGCCACTTTCGTTATGAGAAAGTGACACACGCTTGTTTTTACTTATATCGACCATGCATTCCGAGTATAGGCACTTCTTTCTGCACTACTACCAAGTATCACAATTCGCACGCTTGCACTTGTAACGGCCGATTTCCATCTCGCAAAATATAGCTGTCCGCTAAAAGTTTAGACGCAGAAAATATTGTGTTCAGATCGCCGCTAAATAGATTGATTCATTGTACCTCATCTAAAGTTTCCCCTCTTTCCAGTCTTTGCAAGCACATTTTTAGCGGACAGCCGTTGCATACGATGATCAAGAGCTCGGAAATCAATAGACTTTCCCATATATTGCTGTCCGGTAAAAGTTTTACACGGCTAAAAATAAGGCTGAAACCCTCTTGTAGGATTTCAGCCTCTTTTGTTACTTTGTCTTGTTGCAAAAAACACTAGTAACATGAGCAAAAGTACATATTTTACCGGACAGCCGGTCTATAGTCTGGTCATAAAATTGCTGGACAAGGCAAAAATCCAACAAATAAGCCAAGAAACCTTGGGCAGCGAGCGCTATGTGAAGCGTTTGACCGGGTGGAAACACCTGATCATTATGCTCTTTGGCGTACTCAAACACTTTGATTCTCTGCGAGAATTGGAGATCGGAATGAAAGCCGAGACCATGAAACTCTCCCACTTGGGGCTTGACTACGTGGTTCGCCGAAGTACCCTTGCCGAAGCCAATCTCCGACGTTCACAAGAGTTCTTTGCCAAAGTTTATGCCTACCTCTTGGAGCGCTACACTCCATTTTTAGTGACAGCCGCCCAACGGGGCATAAGAAGTCTTGGGAAAAGCAGACTCTACATGATGGATTCTACCACCATCACCTTGTTTGACAACATCCTCAAGGGCGTGGGTCGGCATCCCAAGCATGGCAAAAAGAAAGGCGGAATGAAGGTACACACCGTAATGAAGTACCAAGTGGGCGTGCCTATGGTGGTAGAACTGACCTCCGCGGCCAAACACGACCATTATCTGCTCAAAAAGGTGCACCTGCCCAAGGAGTCGACTCTGACCATGGACAGAGCCTACATTGATTATGCTCACTCTCAAAAGGCTTACCGAGGAAGGAGTCTGCTATGTCACCAAGATGAAAAAGAACCTCACCTACAAGGAGTTGTCCTCCACAGCCTATGTTTCCCCGGAGGGTTTGGTGACACACATCGACAAACACATCCTTTTTCAGAAAGAGAAGGTCAGGCACGAAGCCCGATGCGTAGAGTTGTGGAGCAACAACTCTCGTAAGTCGGTGACCTTGCTGACCAATAATTTTGAGCTCTCCGTTGAGGAACTAGCCGAAATCTACAAGCGTAGATGGGCTATCGAAACTCTTTACAAACAGCTCAAACAGAACTTTCCCCTGCACTTTTTCTACGGTGAGAGCGTGAATGCCATCCAAATACAAACCTGGGTGGTACTCATCGCCAATCTCCTCTGCACGGTACTGTCCCGAATGATCAAAAGGCACGTTTCGTTTTCCCAAATTGTGACTATGCTTAGATTGACGCTCATGTATTACACCGATTTCATCGCTTTCATGGAAGATCCCCAAAAGGATGAATCTGCAATTTACGCTGAAAGGGCTAAATCCCCACCGCCGGAACCATCATTATTTGATTAGGGGGGGCTTGCTTTTCGAAAAAGAAAGCCCGAAGTCCTATTCTAAAGGGCTTCGGGCTGGATTCTTCTGCAGTTTTGAAGTTTACCGGACAGCAATATTTCCCATATTCAGAGTCTCTCAGGAGCTTAAAGTATACGTTTGCCCCCATCTCGTGTCTTCCATTCTCTTGTTTTGGCGGACACCGATGAATGATGTCGGGAAGTGGGGCTTACTTTTCCAAAAAGAAATCCGCAACGCCTATTGATGGGCGTTGCGGATAGGGAAATCGTGACGATTTGAAGTTTAGCGGACAGCAATATTCGCATGACCAAATTTTTCACGCCAACCGTAAGGCTGAACAAGCCGAGAGAGCAGAAACTATCTTTCTTTACCAAATGGTCATTACGATATTTGGGTTAGCATTCCGGAGTTCGTTTATTTCAGAAAGTCATATTTCATTTCTGCGTAGTTACGTTATAGAATCCGCCGGTTAGATCCCTGATACTGCGTTTCCGGCATTTGCAACGCCAAAGGGAATGTGCACCCCCGCAACATCTTTGATATGTTCCAAATGAATCATCTGGTCATCAAAGAAAATATGAGGCTTCAAGATATTAAGCAATCGAGCCTTTTCCACTCCTCCCATAAAAAAGACCTCATCCACCTCTATCCCCATGCTTCGAAGCGTAAATACCACTCTCTCGTGAGCAGGTGCATTACGAGCCGTAATAATTGCGGTTTTCAGCATTCGTTGGTATTCGGGCTCCGCTTGCTGTTTCTTGCGTTCCAGTTGCTGAAAAGACGAGATCCTTTTCAGTAGCTCAGCAATGGGCCCCGATTTCAAAGGATGGCAACCAAACACTTTTTCGTATTCCTGATAAGCTTCCAATCCCTGTTCTTGATAATACTTTTCAGAACTATCGTCTGCGATCACCCCGTCAAAGTCAAAGGCTAAGCACAGCCCCTCTTCGTTAGAATCATGAATTTCCTGTTTTCCGACGACACCGGCAGTGATTCCGTTAGCCAACGCCTCCTTAGCCTCCTCAGCATTAGTTGTCAGAAATAAGGTTGAGTTGAATGCAGGTAGGTACTGATGATTCGGGTTTCCGGAGGAGAAGCATGCGCGAGATATATTCAATTGGTGGTGCTGAATAGACCGGAATACCCGCAAGCCGGCTTCGGGACTGTTTTTGGAAAAGAGAATCACCTCAATCGGTTGTTCCTTTGTGAACGACTTGTTTAGGTCCAACAATCTCTTCACGAAAGGAAATGCGACACCTTTTCCAAGCGGATCGTCAATATGATTCTGTTGATATTCTCTGTAAGCGCTTTCCCCCTCCTGCTTAAATATGGCATCAGACGCCTGCATGTCAAAGAGAGCACTCGATGATACAGCGATAACCAGTTTGTCTTCTATGGGATACGGCATGGTGGTAAAATATGAAAGGTGCAAAGAATTACGTTTTCAATCTTTCCTGATGGAAGGCTGTTTACTGTCCACCAAGATGGTCGTGTTCCGATCGAGGAGAATCGAAACGGGCAAATCTAACGGTGTTTGTTGTTGGGGAGAGTTTCCACATCGCCACGACAAAGCCGATGCGAACAACATGCTCTCCTTATGTCCATTAAAATGCACTCCAACAAAGATATAAATCAAAACGAGAAAAACTACAGGAAGTGATTTTTCTCTGCTCCCAAGACCAAGTTTGTGGAAAAACGGATTTTGCGACAAGTGTTGCCAACTTGTTGCAAAGCAGAACTTCGTAGAAAGCTTCCTGGATTTCAAAGTATGGTATCAAAACAATAGATCGAATCCGATCATAATCAAAAATAGCCGTAACTTGTTGAATTACGGCTATTTGCGAGAGAGAGGATTCGAACCCCGGTACCTCTCGGTACGGCAGTTTTTCAAGACCGCTGCAATCGACCACTCTACCATCTCTCCTGACGGTATCTCGAGCGGAAAAGCCGGAATGAAGTCCATACATCGCGCTTCTTCGAAGATCCGTGCAAAAGGTAATACATTCTCGCGAGAAAAGCAAATTTTTGCGCACTTTCTGCAGCAGATTACGCCCACAAACGATCATACGGGAACAAGCGGAACCGGAAAACGCGCGGAAACAGCACGAAACGGAGGGGCGGGACCACGAATGCAACCGGGAAAGAACCGGAAGCGGAACGGCCTGAGAGCGGTAAGCGCAGGAACCGCTCGTAGTCCTCCAGTCAGCATGTGGATTGGAACAGTCGAGTCGCGCGAATACCGGAACGCCGTTCATCGTTTCCGGTAGAGCTAAAAACTTTCGGCGGCACGAAATAGCGCAGGGGCAGAAAGCCACAACTTCCCACCCCGCGTGTCTGTTTTCTCGAAGCCGACCGAGGCGCATTGAAAGGCTGAGTCGGCAAGGTTCGGTGACGGCGTATGATTGTAGAGCCCGACGCTCGTCACACCAACTTCACTGTACCGATCGGTCGCTCCATTTTCGCAGTAGTGGCAAAGGCAAAGACGTCGCCGCTCACCGTGAAGCGCGTAGCCATCGGCTCGTTGCTGCAAATGCACTTCGGTTGTTGCAGCGCACGATGTCCGTCGTTCGTCGGGCATCGCCACGCGGTGTTTTTCCGCCACCCGTAGTCGCGGATGATGCTCAGCGTCACATTCGGAGCCACTCACGAGAGTCGATTAAGTTCAGCCGGCGAAAAGAAGCGATTGGCGATTTTGATAATGCTCTTCGACATCAAGTGACTGCAGAGTTGTAGCCGATAAACACCGTGTCGTGGTCCAATTCCTCAATGTGGAGCAGGCGAATCACGGCAAACAACTTTTCAGAGGGATATGGTCGATGACCGTGCCATTTTTCGATGGCGGCCACCATGAGTTTTTCGCGTTTCATAGAGCAGAGTTTTGAGAAAGAAGGCACTGTCGGCACGTACCTCGTCGAGGGTGATGCCCAGCACGTCGCAGATGATGGCTTCGCGAGCAAACAAACCGTTGCGCGCCTGTTCGAAATAGTAGGCATACGGCGTGTCGTCCACATCTTGCGCGATCTCGTTGAGCGCGGCAGTGGGTGGAGAATGCGCAGGTTGCGACGGGCTTTCGCCAACATCTCGCGGCGCAAAATGTAGACATCCTTACACGCTCATACTCCATGAGATCCGAGAAACGCTCACGTTGCACACGCGTCATGTAGAGAATGTCGGCCCTCGGCGATCACTCTCATCAAAAATTTTCGTGTTCCACTAAAATGAATGCCATGCTCGCGGCAATACTGCTTTGTATTCTTCGGGCATGGCCAGTTCGGCGGGCGCGATGAAATGGAATGTGGGGTTGAAATGGCGCATGGCCATGATGAGCGAGTGCACGGTGCGCCCATATTTGAGGTCGCCGACCAAGTGAATGTGCAGGTTGTCGAGCGTGCCCTGGGTCTGCATCATGGTGTAGAGGTCGAGCAGCGTTTGCGAAGGGTGCTGGTGAGCTCCGTCTCCGGCATTGACCACCGGGCACCGGCGTGAGTTCGCTCGCATAGAGGGCAAACTCTTTCGAGATAGTGGCGCATCACGATCACATCGCTGTAGTTCGCCACCATCATAATCGTGTCTTTGAGGGTCTCGCCCTTTGTCGACGACGTCACTTTTCGGGTCGGTAAATCCGATGACGCTGCCCCCGAGCCGATTCGCGGCCGTCTCAAACGAAAGGCGTGTGCGCGTGCTGGCCTCGAAAAACACGGTGGCGACAATGCGCCCGTCGAGGAGCTGCGGTTGGGACGCAGTTCGAATTCGTGCGCCATCTCCATGAGATACAGGATTTTTCGCGCGAGAGGTTCGCGATACTCACCAAGTGCTGTTTGCAGATCGCGAGAGTCTTTGTTTTGAAATTGCTTTGTGCCCTCAAAATTACGCATTCTTGCAGGGGTATTTGTTGTTTTGGCCGTACAAAAGATCTCTATATTTTCCGTTCGCCGCCGTTTTTCGCGGAGCGACGGTGACAGCTCCGTCGCCGAAGTTTGCCCGTTTTGGGGCATTCCACCTCACCGAAAGGAAGGTCGCGGGATGCCCATTCCGCAACGCAGCATCGCGTCAGTTTACGCTGAGCACACGGCGGGAGCATTGTCCGTTTGGAGCCCGGTCAACTTTCGGGACGGCTCTCGTGCAAAAGCCGTGCTCACCACTCCGCGCAATACCCCCTCTGAGCTCTGCGCACGAAGCACAAGGGCGTGTCTGCTCTCCTCGGGAGATTTTTTCTGTCAATGCGGATCGGCGGCGATGGTAGCCCGTACTCTCCGTTGCAACTGATTGCGACGTAGACCTGCGCGTCGCTCTCCCATCTATTTACCCTTGTCGGCGGGGTAGAGCGCCGCCCGTTCTCAACTTGTTGGCAGCCGGGCAGAAATTGACGGCTGCAAAGGCTTTCATGCACGGGTAAATACGCTCGATGTGGGCAATGAGACACTTGCCCAACGAGGATTTACACGGTGCAAAGCTCCTCTCTTGATGAAAGCCACTGTTTTGGCCCACCTGTCGAGGCAATGTTTGCTGTGTAGTTGCGAATCATCTGAAGTCAAAGATCGTTGCGTCGGTTCATCGGGGAAGTGCTCCACGATTTTGCGCTATATGGACGCCGCATTGCGACAGGAGAGGGAAGTGTTGTGTTTATTCGCTTGCAAAAGTAAGCATTTTCTTTCGAAGAAACCGAGTTTCCTGCAATAAAAAGTTCGCGCATTTCAAATTCAGTCTTCAGAGGGCGAAAACTTGCGGACTTTCTTTCCCTTCTTCCCTTGTTTCTCCGCCGAGCCCCTCTTTTGAGCGCCCTCCCCTCCCTTTCGCTCTGTGCCCCTCCCTTCGTTCCTGTTCTGTTCGCCCGCTTCACCCACTCGCCCCGCTCGCTCACGCGTGTAGGCACATTCGCGCTAACGCCCGCACCCGCGCATTGCGCACTCAGCGACTTTCCGTTTTTTGCCTTCACCCCTCCCCTCTATCCTCTTGACATGCTGCGATTTGTGGGTGAAGGCTTTGTCTTTGCCGACTTCTTCACGGGTGAAGCTTGAACACATTCGCCATCTTCACACCTAACACGTTATTCATCAGCTATTTGTCTTCTTCGGGTGAAGCGTGAAGGCAAAAAACGAAAAGTGCCTGACGCGCACGCACGCGCGTGCGCGTAGAGCCCTGCCCCCTGCACGGCAGAGTGGTGAATCCGGGCGCCCCGCCCGGTGCTTGTGCAGAAGAACAAAGTGGGCTGATAATTTTTGCCGGAAACCGAAAAGCCTCAGACTCGCAAGGAAAATGACGCGCTACGTTTCCGGGGAGGATCGCGTTAAATCTAACATTTTGCTTTCTTCTCTCTTTAAGAGTGTGTATATTTGTATTCCCTAAGTTTCCAACTTACCCCCTATATCCCATGGCTAACGAGAACCTCACGAACGCCAAGACGGCAAAGAACGACGAATTTTACATGCAATATCATGATATTGAGGCAGAAATGAGTGCTTACCTCGAATACAATCCCGATGTATTCCGCGGCAAGACCGTGCTGATGCCCTGCGATGATCCCGAGTCAAGTAATTTCACACGCTATTTTGCGGCAAAGTTCGCAGAGTTGGGACTGAAGAAACTCATCAGTACCAGCTTTTGCGCAAGAGAGTAAACATTTCAAATCCGATTGGCAGCCCACGCTCTTTGAAACGGAGAATCCTCGTTTTGTGCAGAAAAGACAGCCGTTTGCGGCAAGATCTTTACGCTGACGCACGACACGAACGGCAACGGCGTTATCGACATTGACGACCTCGAATGGGGGTATTTGGAGGGTACGGGCGATTTCCGCAGTCCGGAAGTCACTGCCTTGCGCGACGAAGCGGACATCATCATCACAAATCCGCCTTTCTCAACTCTTCCGCGAGTTTTTGTCATGGATTGTTGAAGCCGATAGGCAATTTGCAATTATCGGGAATATGAATGCGATTACTTACAAGGAGGTCTTTCCCTTGATTAAAGACAATAAAATATGGCTAGGAGCAACTATCCACAGTGGCGATCGCGAATTCCAAATTCCGCCTGAATATCCGGTTACTGCCTCCGGATGGCGCATGGATGAATTCGGAAATAAATTCATAAGGGTCAAGGGGTACGTTGGTTCTCTAATCTCGAACATGGTCGCCGCCATCACCCATTGGCCTTAATGACGATGGAAGACAATCTACGCTACAACAAGAAAATGAAAGGCAAAGAGGCCTACGAACGCTATGACAACTACAATGCCATCGAAGTGCCCTCAAGGAACAAGACGCCCTGCGGCAGATGGAGGCTGTGCTGCGCGCATGATACTTAACTTATTATATGGTGTGCTTCATGTGTGCGATAAAAACATAGAATATCTAGGACATAATCTAAATTCAATAGGCTTATGATTAAGAAATTTGTTAGCATCAAAAATATTGGAGTCTTCAAAGACTTTGAGTGGAATCTCCTTGTCAAGAATGACAAAGGACAGATCTTGAGTCTTGGGGATATCAATATACTCTATGGTCGCAACTACTCAGGGAAAACAACTTTGTCGAGGATTTTCCGTTATCTTGAGACTGGTGTGGGACTTGAGAAGTATGTGAATGCATCATTTGAGTTTGAGCTGGAGGATGGTAAGAGGCTAAATCAAGCATTGGAAGCCGAGAACTCTATCCAAGTCCGTGTGTTTAATGAGGACTTTGTGAGAGATAAGCTATACTTCGTCAATGATCCAAATGGAAGTAGTAGCGTTGCCCCCTTTGCTGTATTCGGAGACAATGCCGACATTGAGCGAGAAATCCAAAGTATCAGAGAGCAACTTGGGGATAGTACCGAAGGGCAAGAGACCAAGCTATACTTAGATAGGGTTAATGCTACGCAAGTATGGAAAGATGCTGAGAGGGAACATAGGAGGGCAAAGGAAGCCCTTCAAGCGCAACTATCAAAGAAGGCGACAGATAGAGGGGTGGGGATAAAGTATCAATCGGATCTATATGGAGACCAAAATTATACAGTAGTCAAACTGACTGGAGAGATTTCTATGTTAGCTCAATGGATCAACTTCCAGAGAGTGAGATAGAACTTTACAAGCAGAGTTTGCGAGAACAGTACAAGGCTATTCCATCAATTGAGGAGTTTCGTGGTGTGGATTTCGCAAACCTTAATGAAAGAGTTAAGGGGCTTGTTGAACAACCCATTGTTGCTGAGGGTAAAATTGCTGAGCTTGTTAGTAATGCGATGGCTAATAAGTGGGTAGAGGAGGGCTATCATATGCACGAGGGCAAGAATCACTGTCTATTCTGTGGAAGCTCCATCACATCTAGTCGATGGCAACAACTAGAGAAACACTATGACCGATCTACCAAAGATCTACAGGTAAAGCTCGAAGAGACTGAGAATTTCTTGATAGATGAGATTCAAAGAGCAAACAATATGTATGCATTGAAAGTGGAGGACTACTATCAAAGTTTGCATAGCGAAATTCAAGATGTTCAGGAACAATTGGATGGTTGTCGAAATGCTTACATCTTAGCACTGAAAGGACTGTTGGAGCAGGTACAGCAACGCAATAGTGCAATACATTCGGTGTTATCCTACACTAACTATTCTTTTGACTCACAACAACTCCAGGATATTTATCATCGGATTCTGTCCCTCGTCTCTCAGGCTCAAGAGTATGGGGATAACCTATCTCGTCAGCAGGAAGAAATAAGAAGTAAGTTGCGCTTAAGCGAAGTTGCTCGCTTCAAAGAAGAGATAGATTATGAATGTTTATGTAGGGATATTTCCCAAAAAGAACAAATCGTATCGGAGAAGAACAGTCTAAAAGAGGAGGCAGAGCGTAGGGTAGCCGAGCTTGAGAGGAAAATTGCAGCGAAAGAACGCTTACGATTAAATGAAGAAGCTGCGGCAGTCAAGGTTAATCATATTCTTCAAAGCTACTTCGGTCATCAATATATTGAATTGACGGCAATTGAAGGAACTAATGGCGTTCAATTTGAGGTTTGCAGACAAGGGAAAAAAGCGTATAACCTTAGCGAGGGTGAGCGAAATCTAGTAGCGTTTGCCTACTTTGTTACTGAAGCTTGAGGATGTACATACTAAGTCCACCAAGCCCATCATTTGATTGACGACCCTATCTCAAGCTTAGATAGCAATCATATCTTCTTCATTTTCTCGCTGATAGACCAGCATGTGGTCGCGAAGGAGCAATGGACTCAGTTCTTTATATCTACTCACAATCTAGACTTTTTACGCTATCTCAAACGCCTACATTCAGGCAAACAGCGTACATGGTTTTTGATTGAACGGCAAGGCGATCAGTCTTGCTTACGAAGCATGCCTAAGTATATGAAGGATCATGTGACTGAGTTTAACTACTTATTTCATCAGATCTACAAATGCAGTCAAGCTGATGAAGGAGAAAATCATGAGTTATTCTACAACTTTGGAAATAATGCGCGTAAATTCTTGGAAGCCTATCTTTACTATAGATATCCTGATAATGAAAAAGATTGTCTCCATAAGAAAATGAAGCGTTTCTTCTCAGATGGGTGTGCAACTACTACTATAGATCGTATAGATAATGAACTCTCACATCTTGAGGGGCTAATAGAGAGGGGAATGTCAATGTCTGATCACGCTGAGATAAAGAAATGTGCTCAGTATATACTCAAAACTATCGAAATAAAAGATCCAGACCAGTACAATGCCTTCCTTGAGAGTATAGGAGTAGCTAATAAGAGTTGATGATCCTTTATAAATAATTGGGTAGAAAAGGGTAAATCGCATAACCTGCTGATTTACACCCTTGTTTGCTGGAGAGAGGGATTCGAACCCCCGGAACAGTTACC
>BNJU01003013.1_pt1 | contig 29009 bp, 31 predicted proteins | sample 8539281 | NCBI WGS metagenome assembly BNJU01 (sample SAMD00202456, study PRJDB9452) | human saliva metagenome | isolation source: human saliva | place: Japan
TGTGCTGTCAATATGATCTGAGTACCCATTTTCTCATCTATCATGCGTAAATCAAGGCTCATCTTGCGGGCATAATCGGTAGCTAAGAATTAGAAACAAAAGGAAATGCAGGGAATGTAACTATTTGAAATATCATTATTTAGCATTTTCCTGCCATTATGAGGGATTAGCAAAAACGAGCATCAAGCGGCAGGAGTTCCGTTACCAAATCGTAACCCATCGAAGAAAAAAAGCAAAAGGGGTTACGAATTGAGCTAAACAACTGTTTCATAGGTTTTTATTCATTATCTTTCATTTTTCTGCATCGCTCAGGAATACTTGTTCATCTGTACCTTTGCAAGCAAAGGAAATTTAGAAAAACGACAGAAAAAATGAAAGAAAACAAACTGAAAGTATCGTTCTTCGTTCAGGCGAAACGAACCGACAAAAAAGGACTTGTGCCTGTTATCGGGCGCATCTCAGTAGGGCAGAACCCATTCAGGCTTCTCCACTAAATGCAAGACTCCACTTGCCTTTGGGACAGCCGCAAGCAACGGCTTATCGGCAAAAGCAGCATGGCTGTGTCCGTCAATCAGAAACTTGGTGAATGCACCGCACTTATCCACACACGCTTTCATGAACTCTGTGAAAGAGAAGAATCCTTTACCGCCACAGACGTGAGGGGTGCCTATCGAGGGCAAATCTACCGTCAAGCCTTGCTCTTGGAGAGTTTTGGGAGTATCTTACACAGACAAAGGAACGTATCGGTATTGACCGAGCATTAAAGACATTCAAAGCTCCGTACCTACCAGCTCTCCCTGCTCCGTGAGTATGTGCAGAAGAAGCACAAGGTAAGCGACATTCCACTCTCACAGCTGGACAAAGCATTTATCGAGGGCTTTGAGTATTATCTCACCATCGATCGCAGACTGAAACGCAGCAGCGTATCGAGTACCTTTGTCTACTTTGCAGACCATCGTCCGCATGGCGGTGAAGAAAGGTGTGCTGGACTTCTATCCGTTCTTGGGCTACAGCTACGAGCGGCCAAAGGCGAACCTCGAAGCATTACGCAGGAAGAACTACAAAAGATAATTGACTTGGAGATTGAGAGGGAAAACTACCGCATTGTCCGTGATCTCTTTGTCTTCTCCTGCTTCACAGGGACTGGCTATCTCTGACGTGCGCAATCTCAGAGAGGAAAACATCGTCTTGGAAGAGGGTGAACTCTGCATCAGGGGCAGACGCATGAAGACAAAGACTCCCTGTATCGTGTACAGGTACTTCTCCTGCTCTGGCAATTATGAATCGCTATAGAGGCATAAGGGCTGGTTTTATATTTGATGTTCCTACTACAGATGTCATCCTCAATGGCATGCACCACATACAGAGAAACATCGGCATGGAAAGTCCGCTGACCTTTCACATGGCTCGCCACACCTTTGCATCGCTCATCACACTCTCGGCAGGGTGTACCTATAGAAACGGTGAGCCGTATGTCGGACACACCAACCTGAGAACAACACAGGTATATGCAGCGGTTTCCTCCGAGAGAATCCATCGGGATATGCAGATAGTGCAGCAGCGCATACAAGATACATTCACCTTAAAACTTTGACCTCATGACACGTAGTACATTCAAGACACTATTCTATATCAATCGCTCCAAAGAGAAGAAGAACGGCAAATGCCCGATTATGGGGCGCATCACCGCTAGATGGTGAGCAGGTGCAGTACAGCACGGGCAAGGAAATCGCTCCCGAACTTTGGGACAGTCGTGGGACGATGCAAGGGAACAGTCGAAGAAACAAAAGAAATCAACCGCTATTTACAAAGCAAAGAGGAACAAGCCAAAGGCAAGTACCAAGAATTAGTTTGGCAACGTGGCTATATCACCGCCGAACTCCTCAAACGTGAACTTTTGGAAGAGGACAAGCCCAAAGGTTTTCTTTTTGGAGGAAGCACGACTATTTATTGAGGAAAAGCGTCCTTGTGTGGGAATAACGGTAGCCAAAGCCGACTTTTGCTAATTACATCTATGCAGCGCAGCTCTATTAAATCCTATCTGTGTGAACGCTTAGGCAGGAAGATATTCGATACGCACAGCTGGACTATGAGCTTTATCGAAGGATTGGATTTCTACCTTAAATCAGAGCGCAACCTCTCTCTTGCCACTATTCAGATTGTTGTCATTTTCCCTACGGAAACTCATCGGCATCGGGCAGCAGAAGAAATACATTCGTATCGATCCCTTTGTGGATTACAAGGCGGAACTACCACATCGAACACGCAGGTATCTCACAACCGAGGAACTGCAACGAGTACTACAAACGCCCATTATTGACAAGCAGTTCGAGCGTGCAAGACTGCTCTTCCTTTTCTGCGCTTTTTACAGGATTGGCTCTGTGGATATGCAACGGCTCAAACCGAAGCATATCATCCATAATGCAGATGGCACAGAGGAAATCCGCATCAAAAGGCAGAAAAACAGACGTGGAGCCATCATTCCACTCTTGCCCATTGCGGGGCAAATCCTTTCGCTCTATGTCAAGGACAAGAAATCGGACGACTTGATATTCCCCTAATCTCACAATTAGGGAAAGCATCTTTAGCTTGTGTGAACATCGGTCAGATATGCCGAATAGAGAAAGGCTTGACCTTTCACATGGCTCGCCACACATTCTCAACCACGATTTGCCTTTTCCAATGGTATTTCGATGGAAACGCTCAGCAAAATGCTCGGACACAGCAATATAGGGTACGACACAAATCTACGGAAAGATAACCGACCACAAGATACAGGAGGATATGACTGCACTCACAGACAGGGAGTGCAGTCATATCCTCCTGTATTTGAGGGTTATTGTGAGTCGATAGCACGGCAGAACGTTCCATTGCAACAAGCATAAAAAGGAAGTAATTACCAAACATTTATTATTCACGATTGAAAACCAAACGATTATGAAAGAGAACAACAAACAGGAACTTTCTTACTTTCGGTTGAAATTAAGAAGTTATATGAGTGAGCATCACCCCGAAAGATTGCACGACACGGAGTTTATCACCACACGAGCAGACATGGCTCTCACTGCTTACTGCGATGCAGTGGCACAAGGTTTTTCGCACCTCGAAGCAGAGAGCATAGCAAGTGAGGTCTTGTATCAGGGCTTGCACTTTTCTAAGTATGATACGCTTGTATCCGTGTTGGAAAACGAGTTTGAAAGGAACTGCATGCACTGCTCCCAGAGAAACTCGTACCTATACTGTTGTCGAACAAGGCTATTCAAGCCACATTCGACAAGTTCGGTTTGACGGACACATTTGCTTCTGACGAGCAATACGACCGTCTTTACACCGAACTCACAGGCACGATAGTGCTGCTTACCAAGAGCAATCGTTTGCCAATAATCGGTCAGACGGAGGAAGCAAGCCCAAAGGCGTTGTAAGCAAAGGCACACGCAAAGTCCCTGATGCCGTTTCTTATCGTGCAAAGGTACAACGGCAGCCAATCTGCCCTGACAAGGTCAAGTCCTGCGGATGGAGAGAAGAATCTCCACCGCAGGATTTTTTTCTTTTTCAAGTTGGTATTGCCATTTTTCAATATTCGTGCGGTCGTATTCATCTCTCCCAACCTTGCAGGGCTGGGCTGCCGTAGAGAGTATAGGCACGACAAGAATACGGCATACTCAGGCTCTTTGGACGCAAGGCGTAACAGCCAACAATAGATAGGACTGACGATAATACGGACTATCTGTTGTTTGTACAATTTATTGTCATGACAATCTGTTGTCAAAACTATATATCGTCAAAATAATCTATCGATAAAACTATCTATCGACACTTCGACATCTCGATTTGTCGAATTATCGAATTATCGATAAAAATAACAAAATAATAAAAGGAACGAGCCGGCACCTCTTCTCATTACCGCAATCATACCATCTTATACAGAACATAAGAGTTTTTCATGCGACAGCTCCAAATCTGATAGGAAAACTACCAGCCTTTTGCGCTTAAAGTTTATGAGCTTTCATGAAAAAGCTTATAAGCAATCTACAAAAAGCTTATAAGTAATCTGACAAAAAAGCTATAAGTTATTCACAAAAAGCTTAAGAGCTTTTTGGTGAAAAACTAAGAGCTTTTGGGTGAAAGCTTAAGAGCTTTTCAAATTGACAGACTAACTTCTTTTCTCTTCCTTCTATTTCCCTGCTTTTCCTCATTTCTTGCAGCGGTGCTTCCGAGGGTTTACTTTTTGCACTCAATAAGTACGGCAATGGACTGCATATTAGTTCGTTTGCCGAGTAACAACAAAAGTAATCAAAACAAAAATTAAGGCAATGAAACTCATTATTATCGACCGCAAAAGCGTGGGAGCGACACCACTCCGAATTTGCAGACTTTATCCACAGTATCGAACAACTCATCGGCAATCCGCCCGAAACGGACGAATGGCTTGACAACGAAGCCGTGTGCAAGCGTTTGGGCATCAGCAAACGTACCCTGCAATCATACAGAGATACGGGGAAAATCCCTTTCTCAATGATTGGACATAAGTGCTATTACAAGGAGAGCGACATCACGGAGTTACTGAACGCAAACAATGAATGAATTATGTCGGAGAATGAAATCATTACGCAGGAAGACCCTCAGATGCAGTTGTTTTTCACAACTGATGGAAGGAATATTGAAGAAATTGGAGCGGATTGCGCTACCGCCCATCCGATGCTGAATGGTGAAGTTTACCTTTTTCGGGTGAGGAGGTATGCAGCCAATTACGGCTCAGCACACGCACGCTCCAAGAGTACAGAAATGCAGGAATACTTCCTTTCTATAAAATCGGAGGAAGATACTATACAAAGCAGAGCGACATACAGACAATGCTTGAAAAACATTATAACGCAATACCCAAGAAATTATGGCAAGAATAGATGAACAAAGGAAACAACGTCTGGAACAAGCCCTTCGAGATATGGGCAATTATGGCGTTAAACTCCGCAAACCCGAAGAGTTGCCCGATTTTGATCAGCCCATAGATTATGAAGAGGAAAAGAAAAAGATTTGAACCTGTTAAATTGGAGGAACTGGAAGAAATGGAGAACCACGATGATTTCTCCCAAACATCATATCAAGAGACAGGATTGTCCTCAACAGGAAGGGCTACTTCTACCGAAGAGAATCATCAACGAATGGGAAAAACAAGGACAGGAAGCAATTATCCGAGTTTCAGGGGAAATATCTCCAGCCCTTTCGCAACAGCCACCGCAAAGCCGTGTATGTATCAGAGGAAACTCAACGAAAGTTGGACTTCGTGGTGAGGAAAATCGGTGAGCAGGGAGCAAGCGTTTCAGGATATGTGGAGCAGGTGCTTCGAGAACATCTCGACCAATACAAAGATGATGTGGAAAGATGGCGGAAACTCTGAAGTACTGCATTCCTCGAATGCAAGCCTACGCTGAGTTACTGTATTCAGTGAATGCAGTAACACGGCATGGACTTATAATCCCATTTTCTACATCAGCAAGGTGTGTCTTTGTGACACAAACTGCCGTTTGTACCACAAAGACCCTTGCCCTCGAAGGGAGATTAAATCACTCAAAGTCGTGATTAGAAACACAAAAAAATAAGAGAATATGGCAAGCGATAAATCAAGGAAAAAGAGTAGCGAAAAAGTATGGTGATATGCCAGATAGAGTGGGACGATTGGACGTCCGTCTACCAGACCCGAAAAGACCAAATACGAGTGATAGACCTCTATCACAAGTCAGGCTCAATGTCCAAGTCCGAGTTTGTGCGTGCAAGATTATTAGGAGAGCATTTCAAGGTGATAACGGTGGACAAGTCTGCCGTGGAGTATTACCGCAAGCTCTCGAACTCACAGCTCAAGTACATAAGATTGGCACAAACTACAATCAGGTTGTGCGTCTGATGCACCTTTATACGGCAGAGAAAAGCGTAAAGGCATTGTTACAGGAACTTATCCTGCTGACAAAAGAACTCACCGTCTTGCAAGAGCAGACGATGAGTTTGACAGTTGACTATCGCAAAAATGTAGAACAGCATTACTTCCTGAGGTATTTAAGCATCTGCGTAATACAACGCTTCTTCTGTTCCATATTGGGGATGGACATAGAGGTTGAGAGTTGTAGTGATGTTCGCATGCCCGAGCAACACACTAACCGTCTTATAGTCACAGTTACTTTCAATGCATCGTGTGGCGAAACTGTGGCGCAGCCCGTGATATTTCAGCCGGGGAATGTCCAAATGCTTCATTAATCGATGATAATAGTTTCGATAGGTTCGTGGCTCAGTAGGTTTTTCTTCGTTGGTCAGCACATAGAAATTAACATTAACTACTTTTTTCAGTGGTTTCACCATAGCCAAGAGTTCTTGGTTCATTGGTATCTCACGACAAGAGTTCTTGGTCTTTGGGCTATTGATGACTAATTCTGTGTGCCTGCGCTCACCTTCTATGACGTAGATACGCTCAATGGTACGGTTTACGGTGATTATACCGCTGTCCGTATTGATGTCCGACCATTTCAAGCCGCATACCTCACCAATCCGCAAGCCTGTGGTTAGACTAATGTAGATGCCAAGGTTGCGAAATGTAAAGTTCTGCTTGATGAATTCGAGAATCTTTTTGTGATGTGTCACTGTCAGCACCTCCATTTCTTTATTGATTACTGTAGTTGGATACTTGATGTCCCATTCGCAATAGTTCATCCAACCGTTCTTTACTCCGAACTTCATCACCATTTTCAAGACAATGAGAATGTCCTTCACCGTTTTAATGCTGAGACCAGCATTAAGTTTTTGTAACACAAATTCTTGTACAAGTTTCTCACTAAGACAGTCACAATCACCAAACGATGAAAGTATGTGATTTTCCAAACTAACATAAGCAGCGTATGTGGACTGCTTGACGTAGCGTTGCTTGTCTCTTTTCCAAGCCAACGAAATTTCTCTAATAGTTTTTGTTTTCATATTTAATCCTTAATATAGAAAAGGTACATAATAATTAGAGAAAACGTATTAACTTATGTCCCAAATCTGAGATTCTAAGGAGTTTGAGGGGAGTGGAAAAAGTGCAAGTTGGGAGATGTTGTGATGGTAGTTGGTGGCGTACTCAGATACAAATAACCATAAATATTGGAATGGCGATATTCAATGGTTCACTCCATCAGAGATTGGTAGAGACAAATATGTAACCAATAGCTTGCGTACAATATCAGAAGAAGGTTTGAATAAATCCAGTGCAAAACTTCTTCCGATTGGGACAATATTGTTAAGTTCCAGAGCGACAGTAGGAGAATGTTCTATAAACAAAGTAGAATGCACAACTAATCAAGGATTCCAATCTTTAATTACCAAGGAATATTTCTCGAAGGAGTTTGTATTTTATTTGATGCAGACCAAACGAAAAGAGTTAATAAGAAAATCTTGTGGTTCTACCTTTCTGGAAATTTCAGCAAACGAAGTACGAAAAATAGAAATAGCAGTACCAACATACAAGGAGCAGGAGAAAATAAGTAAACTTTTAGCTTTACTTGACGAGCGCATTTCCACTCAAAAACAAAATCATTGAGGATTTTGAAAAGCTAAAGTCTGCGATTATTGACTATGCGATAGGTTCACTTGATACCAATTTTATGAAATTTGGCTCTGTATATGAAACTGCAAGAGAGGGCGGAACACCTACAACTTCAAAATACCAGTTTCTACGACAACGGTAAAATCCCATTTATCAAGATTGGCGACTTGAAACAAAAAGATTTAATTGAAAACAAAGACTTTATCACAGAACTTGGGTTACAAAATCATCGGCTTTGGCTTAGCCTACACATTCCATTTTATTTTCAAATGAAAGGCTACCATTGGAGAAATAATAACTACATACCCTGTTTGTACAAAACAAGGAATATTGGGCATTGTACCAAAAGGGCAAACATTGATGTGGAGTTCTTTGTATTATTTCATGTCGAGTCTTATTTTCAAAAAGGCTGTTAGTCGCATTATTACAGAAGGGACAATGAAAACAGCCTATTTGAGAGATATAGACATATATTTGTCCAATTCCAACAAAAGACAGTTGAAGATAGCCAAAAGTACCATCTGCTCTAAACTTAAAAATTGACTCTGAACAAAAGTATATTGAGACTACTCTATGCACAGAAACGATACTTATTGCATCAGATGTTTAGATGAACATTTGGCAAAAGTAAATATTGTTTTTTCTCTCGAATACATATCACAAGTTCTCTGATGTACTGAATAAGAAACTATCCAATGTTTGAAATATCTGGATAGTTGTTTTGCATTTCTATATCTGGCATTTTTATTTTTATCGAAGCCATTATGTTAGTTCATTAATTTAGGGTTAGCCAAATTAAAGGAAACATATTTTTGAGTAGCCTGTTGGAGAACAAGTGAAACAAAAATAGCAATCATATTTAGTCTGTATCTTTACTGTGCCACAAACATGGTACAATTGAACTTCTTTTCTATAAAAAGACTGTTCCTGCATTTGCACCATCCGTAGTCCAAGTAATATACTCGCCATCAAACATATAGTCATCCAAATAGCCCATAATTCCATCATTGGAAGTTTGAGAAGAATAAACAGGTATAGAGGATGTTTCTGTCTTTCTATTTCTACTGAACTAATAACACGCCCTCTTCCGATTTTAGTTATGTCTTGGATTTTATAAGTAGTCCACCTATCATTGTCCAATAGTTTCTTACTAATCGCAGACCTACAAACTTCCAAATCCTTAATTAAGGGAATTGGACAGAGCATTGCACAAGGCCACAAAGCTAATATACTTATATCAGAATGTTTGGGATGTAGTTCTTCCTCATTACAAGAAAGTGATGTTTTGGAGCATGGTACATATCCTGTATATGGTGCAATGGCGTCGTTATTACCTCGACAATTATAATACAGAGAATGAAGCAATCTATATTATCAAAGATGGTTCGGTGTAGGAAGTATATCGTATGTTACAGGGCAAATGCTCTGCAACAGGAACATTGAATATTTTACGAGCTAAAGAAGGCTATTCGCTTCTAATACCTTTACTATATGCTGAAGGTCTTTAACTTTGAGCCTCTATAAACTGGTATGACTATACTCTCATTTATTTCAAAGACTATGGTAAAGACAAAGTCTTCTGTCCGACATATAAGGAAACTACTTCAATATTCGCAGGCTGTTGTCCGACAATAGATAAAGATTAACAGTAGAGCATGGGCTTTTAACAGTCTAAGTTTGCAGAAGAATACTTGCTCCGTCAGATGTTCATATAAACATCTGACGGAGCAGATACTGTTTTTTGTTTTTCAAACGCATATCTTTGCTTTTACAATAGTTTCCTTCCATAATGATAACGCATAAAAAGCATGGGCTATAGTTCTGACTATTTGCACAGTTGGCAAAATGAATTTTGATTTTACTGTTTCGTAATATAATGTCTTTTTATGCTCCTCTGTAGACAAATCAAGATATTTCAAAAACTCAAATGTATAGCGCAAAAGTTCTTTATTCTTTCTGTTAGAATTTTTATGGCAGAAGATTTGATCTTGAAAGAAAAATCAACATATTTACAATCAAGAGTGAAATCATCGAATATGACTCAATCACCCTTGTCATATATTCCTTCATTTCTGATGTGTAGCCCAAGACAAAGGCTTTGTTTGCTGTAGTACTGGAGTTCCTTCGTTTGTATATTCAGTATCTTCAACAAGATATGATTGTGATTGTTCATAGCTAAGAACATCGCCAATCATTGCATTAAACCAACACTTTTCCCTAAGTTTTTCCAAAAACATCATTTCTAATTCTCTTAATTAAGGACTCTAATTTTTCAATGATTTTTGTTTTGGGTAGAAATACTCGTCAAGAAGGGATAAAAGATTTGCAATTTTCTTCTGTTCATTCAAACTTGGATTGATGGTCTTAATATTTTTCAGATGTTCACCATAAAGATGCACAACAGATACTCCTTGCGCAACCTTGGCTATGTCATACTTACGTTTACTCATTCAACTGATAGCTCATAAACGAGCCATCATATCCATGCAAGCGTATAATGTTCAAGTCACCACCCAAAAAGAATATCATCTTTTGAGAACACAACGAGCAGTTGCAATCTCCTCTGCTGTCTCGCCAGAGCATGGAATTATAACGTCATTAGCCTTACTCTTTACCAATTTTGTATTATCTATGTTGGTTTTGCTAATAACTTCTTTTATTGTCTCAGATTTGTACTTTGTGTAAAGTTCACCATACAAAAATACATGGCTCACCGTCAGCAGATAGTTGGTCTTGGATATGCCTATACCTTTAGAAAGGTCTGCAATGTCGGACAAACGCTTCTCCTGCCACTCCCCTCAAACTCCGGAAATCTCAGATTTGGGACATTAAATATCTTATGTTCGTTATCTATCGTTGTTGTCATTTTAATCCTTAATTTTAGTTGCCAATCATATCTCAGTTACATGCCAGTTACATAGTAGTTATATGCTCTATAATTCTATAATATGAGGTTTTGAGTTAAATCTGGCACTTATTTGAGACCTTCAGTTACATGGCAGTTACATGGCCTACGCCCAATATGGGATATAGTTATGCCTATTACCTCCCTCTGCATTCTCCTCTTTTATCAGTTTCGCTTCCAAAGCATCCTTGATTATTCTTGATGCCATCGGATAATTCTTATCTTCTATGCCCAAACGAGCGCGAAGAGACTGATTGTTCATCTTTTCATTGGAAACATATTTGAGACAGGCGTGTTGATAACAAGCCCTCACTCTCTCGGACTTATCCAAATCTGCAAATTTCCGATAAGAGAATACCGTTGCAGTGGTTCGGCTTTCATAGAGCTGAAAACGTACTGGTGGTAACTGATACAATTCCACATAGAATATGGTCTTATCCATACCACTACCTTTTTCCTCACAAATGCCCATTCTCGCATGATGTCTGCAGAGAATCATTTCTGACTGATATTCATCTATGAAACGCTCCACACTGATAAGAGGTTGTCCTGGATTGGAAAATTCAATACGGTCAGAATAGATTTCAATCATCGGGAAGCCTTGCTCTGCAAAATCTTGATGTATAATCATGTTTGCAGCCAATTCTCGAATGGCTATTTCCGGGTACATACGGGCATCCTTTCTTAAAGCTATGCCTATCTCCTCATTGGCAGGCAGCTGGCTGTTTATCCATGCAACCATTTCTTCAAAGCCTATGGCATAACCTTTATCGAAAGTCTGTTCACGAAAGGTCTCAATCTTATTTTTGCCCTTATGAGACAATGACTCTAACCATTTTTCGCTTCAGGCCATCGAAATCAGATAGGTGCTTGGCAAACAGAATGGCTCCCAAGTTCAGTAATACTGTAGCCAATCTCATCTTTCGTTATCAAATTTTCAGCTAAAAACCTATCCAAAATACTATTTGTATCTTGTGGAAGAGGTAAGTGCATCATGTCAAAATAAGTTTCTGCACTAAGGTAGGAGAAAACGTCTTGACCAGATAATCCTTTTTCAAGACAATCTTTTTCCAAAGATTTACGATCGCTTTCCAAATCTGTAGCCTCCTTTGCAGGAAAGTCCTTCAACTTGCGTGTTATTGTGCCGACTCTAACGTATGCTTCATGTAGGAAAACTTACAGGGCGATTGATTGTTGCTGAATTTTGAAGATACAGACATGACCTTTGTCCTCGTAGTTGAAATCGTCAATAATCTCGAAGTCTATACGAGGATTCAAGCGAGTTGATAGCCAAGATTCAAGTTCTTCGTTGCCAACCATTATTTGTTTGCCGTACAAGTCGGTGCCAACAACATCATGACTTTTATCATCAACACCGAATACAATATAGCCAAATGGCATATTGCACAAATAGGAACTATTCGACAAAGCTGAGATTCTTTCCCCTATCTCTTCTTTAGAATGAAAATTGTGCTTAAACTCTAACCACTCTGTTTCTTTTTGGCTTGGCTGTCAGAGCATCAATCAATTTTTGAAATCTATATATTCCATATGACTTTATTCTCTTATAGGTTCAAGCAACATTACTAATTCAGACTCGGCAATGTCACACTTTTCAAAAAGGAATCGTAAACAGCGGAGCTTGCTTCTGTTGTCCATAGATGTCCACAAGTATTTTTGTGGAGCAATCTGTGTGCAATATCTTGTATCAGCTTGTTGGGCTGACCAAAAGAAGCCTTCAGCATCATAGAGTGTATCTACAATGTCTGTATGTTGTTGTTCAACCATCTTAACCACTCGTAATAGCATTTCCTTCCATGTTGTCTCGGTATATTCGTTGCCAAAAAGACGGAAGCCTTTTAGCTGCCTGTTTGTCGGAGTGAAAGATTCCTCTTCCAGAGACACTTCATCAACAGGCTTAGGCAATGGCTTGAATGTGGTTTTGTGGCAATGGATAGAGACGCTAAAAATATTGCCACAATTTCATTGCTGCGATTTTGCAATTCAATTTCAGTCCACTTCTCGCACAAAGTGACATTTTTAGTCAAAGCGATACTTGGAATTTCTGTAACTCGGATATATTTCATTTCCGATTGCCTTGCCATCACGCTTTATAGCAAAAAGCATGTTGCTAAGTTCGCTATTGATGCCTGTCAATGTCAGGTTGGCAAATGTGTGAAGGTATTTCTCTTGTATCTCTTCAAAATTATCACCAAGCATTGCTTTCCACTCTCCACTGAGTGTTTGCGGCATAATATGTTCAATAGTGGCATCCTTCTTTTTCATGTCAGTAGCTACGTCATTGTATTCACCTATGACAGAATTCTCCAACCTTTCAAAGAGGAAAAATTTGGAACGGCTTTAGCATGTGATAGGCATCTCGGGTCTTTATTGATTCCTAAACTGTACATCTCTTGGCAACTGATGGTTGCCATCACGACGCATAATGTGAAAAGTCAATATATCTGAATAAGAATAATCAAGTTCAATATTAGCAGAGGCATATTCTTCAAGACTTTTCAGTACATCCTTATGCAAAGCACAGAACACCTGTGTAAGTGCATTGCCAGGCATATTGCATACAATACGTCTTGCCAAATAGTTTTCCACCAAGTCAATCACTTTGTACATTTCTGCTTCTGAAAGTTCATTAGTAGAGGCATACTTCAAAAATTGAAATGAAGAATACATTGGCCACGTCTGTTTCGATATTGCAGATATGACGCATTTTCTCAAAGTTTGGCGGTGAAGAGTTTTGCCTCCACCACTTGCTGATAGTAATGTGCATAGTCCAACATTTCAATCAATTCTTTTTTACGGTCATGCCCTTCCATGTACTTCTTCCATTCGTAATAAATATTAGACAAACGAACAGGGCGTTGCAGCTGTTGCTGATGGTGAGATAATCGCGCAAAAATCTTGTTGGTTGACTTTCTGTTGCAAGTTCTATCTTTTTGCCAATAGTTCTTGAAACATCTAGTTGCTCTTCTGGTGTCAAGGACATCAGAAGATATTAGGTATCTTGTCTGCCTCTGTAAGAGCCAATCCAGTAGAGTTACACTTTCAAAAATGAGCTGTGCATCATCATCTTTTGTCCAATTCTATTGAAATGATTTGCAAGCGTTCGATGGCATCAAGCAATTGGTCAAATGACAATAATTGTGGTCTTCTCGTCAACTTCTCATAGAAATGGTGATAATTGCGAGTAATCTTAGACTCTTCATTAAAGGAACCCTCACCATTAAAAATCTTGTCGTAGGCAATTCGGTCATTCTCAATAGAGTACTAATTTAATTTTACGTTCGACGTTACAGAACTTAGCATTCAAGAAAACCTCATAAGCTTCTTCAACTCTCTTCTTATCACTTATTTCTATAGCATCATCTTTCACTGCCTTTATTCCAGCCAAAAGAAGAAGTGAAATGGTGGTCAAACGTTGCTGTCCATCTATTACCAACCTATTGTAGCTATTATTATCGGCAGACGATGTGACGATAGAACCAAAAGAAATGAGAATATCTGTTTAAGCGACTTAGCTTTACCAAGTCGCTAAGCAGCTGATCGCAATTGTCTATCAACCAATCGTAATTACGCTGATAGACAGGAATTACAAATTGGATTTTATTGCCTTCTATAAATTCATATAACGGTTTTGCATAACCTTTCATACTTAGTTCCTTTCGTTTTTATTCAACCAATCCCAGCTCTTTCAGATACCCTTCAATCTCCTTGTCAAGGTCGGTACGCTTGGCTTCCAGTTCCTTGATTTCTTTCATCACGGCATGGATGTCGATAGGTTTTTCCTCCTCGAAAGTATCCACATAACGAGGAATGTTGAGGTTGTAATCGTTTTCGGCTATCTCCTCCAAGGTGGCAAGGTGGCTGTATTTCTCAATCTCCTTGCGATCACGGTAGAGTGTCAACAATCTTCTGGATATGCTGTGGGCGGAGCTTGTTCTGCGTCTTTCATCTTCTCAAAATCCTTACTGGCATCAATGAAGAGAATACTGTCGTCTTCCTTACGGCATTTCTTAAATACCAGAATACAGGTAGGGATGCTTGTTCCATAGAAGATGTTGGCAGGCAGACCGATGATAGCATCCACGTAGTTTTTCTTCTCAATGAGGAAGCGACGGATTACCCCTCAGCATTTCACGGGAAGAGAACACCATGAGGAGCAACGCAAGCCATAGTTCCACCCTCGTTTAAGTGATAAAAGCATGTGGAGGATGAACGCATAATCAGCTGTCTTGCGTGGAGCAAGCCGTCCTGCCTTGCTGAAACGGTCATCATTGTTGAACTTATCAGCAGCACTCCACTCTGCAGAGAACGGAGGGTTGGCAATAACTGCATCAAACTGAGTGTCACCAAAGGCATCGGCTTCGAGTGTGTCACCATTCTCTATACGAAAGTTTCTGAATTTGATGCCATGAAGGAGCATATTCATGCGAGCAAGATTGTAGGGTTGTGGGATTCTTCTCCTGTCCGAATATCTCATTAGCATGTCCTATACTTGCTGCACGGAGCAGCAAAGAGCCGCTACCGCAGGTTGGATCATAAACATTGCGAAGGCGTGCATGGCCGAGGGTTACAATTTCAGCCAAGATACGGCTAACTTCCTGCGGAGTGTAAAACTCACCGGCTTTCTTTCCTGCACCGGCGGCAAACTGGCTAATCATATACTCATAAGCATCGCCAAGAATATCAATCTCTTGTGAAGCCTCTACGCCAAAATCTATGTCATCGAGGGCAAGAAGTACATTACTGACCAATGTATTTTTATCATCGGCTGTCTTTCCCAATTTAGGCGAGGCGAGGTCTATGTCTGAGAACAAACCGCCAAAGTCCTCTTCACTGTCTTGCCCAAGCGTGCTGTCCTCTATACGCTTCAAAGAACGCTCAAGTATCGGCAGGATATTTTCTTTCTTTTTAATACTCTCAATAACGGATGAGAACAAGAAGTTAGGGTTCTATGAAATAGCCAATGTTTTCGATACATTCGGTCTTTACGCTCTCTTGTAGCTCTTCGATATCGGTATCTTTTTCCATTGCCCATAGTTCTTTGAAGGTAACATCGTCATCCACTAAGGCGTCATTGGCATGTTTTTCAATCTTCTCTGACAGATATTTATAAAAGATAAAGCCTAATGTAAAATACATAAAGTCGCTTGCCGACATATTGCCACGCAACTTGTTTGCGACTTCCCAAAGCTGGTCACGCAATTTCTGTTGTAATTCTTCGCTCATATTATTGTTATTTCTTATTTTCTATTATTAAAATATCTCTCAATGCCACTTTGTATGATTGGGATTTTGTTATGTTATCAAATGGAAATTCTGACTTGCTGTGTATATGTGAAACATCAATTATACAATTCCATGAAGAAAATGTAGGAGCTTCTTCACTGGGGTCTAAGCATAAGATTTTCATAATTGCACCATTCTTATCACAAAATTCGTAGCCAACAGCAAGCATGGCGTGAGCTCCATCAGTAAACACAGTTGATATTATAACCGGTTTGTCCTTATCAAGCGTATCTGCAATGAGACCAATAAGTTTCTCCTTGTCTCGTAGGGTTTCTCCTTCTGACTCTTATCCCGAAACTTTGCTCGTTAATTTCTTTTCTAAGAGTTGAATAGGAATAGCCAGACCTTACCATTCCTTGTTCATCAAGAAAATGGCTTAAAAATTTTCCTTTGGGTGTTCTTCTGTCAGGCTTGTTGAATATATCCAAGTCTTCCTCGGTGACAGCACCAATGCACAACAGCGCCATAGACAAGGAATAAACAGCGCAAGCCCCATCCATATGTCCTTGACGCCTATGTAATATAACATATTTACCATTTGCATCCTTGACAAGTACACCTTTAGGACTTATCCGTATTGAATCTATTACTTTTATTGAACTCATATATGTTTTTAATTATTCCCAACTGAATGTTCGTATGATAGACTTCAAGCGTTCAAGTATCCTTGTCAATGTTTTGCGTTTTTTTATTAATCCTAAATGCTTTTCTTTCAACGCCTCTTGTATAATTTCTGGTTGTTCCTTTTGCAAGTAGTCATATTCAGACAAGTAATGATTGAGAACAGATACATCCAAACCCTCTTCTTTTGCAAGTTTATCTACTGCGTTGTTCCGCTCAGTCGTGATGTAATTGTTCAATCGTTCTTCAAGGTCGCTTGTACCGTCAAACTTCTGTTTGCGTGCCATAAAGTTATCTCGGTCATCATCGACGTTCTGCTGTATAAAGCCATCAATCAGTTTTGCCTTGTTACGTAACTCAGCATCTTTAATCATCGTATCAATAATATACGTACGTTTTTCCTTGTAATCTGCGCTGTAAGGATTAAGATCAGCAATCAATTCAAGTATGTAAGTTACATTGATAATATCACTATGCAACAATTCTAAACAGAAATCAATATCATCAATACCTGACTCTGTTGAGGTTTCCGTGGACTCTGTATCTTCGTCAGGCGTTTGATTTTCTTCTGAAGGCTTACAGCCACCGGCAAATGTATCGTAAATATCAAGGTATTTGCTTCGGAAGTCCATAAATTGCTGCTCTGTCATACCAAGATCTGCAGCATCTTCTTCAAATTCATCGTAAACCTGAATCTCTGCATGTTTCTTAATGACATCACGGAATGCAAGGATAAACTGCTTTTTATCTTTCTCGCTCTGCAACAAATCTATGCTGCTGGGAGTTGGGTATTGTTCTAAGAAGTTTGTCGTAAGTTCCTGATAATTCTTCTTGATTTCATTAAAAGGCGGACGGACAATATCTTCAAGATTATTGCTGTTACTGAAAAGCTTGATAGAAGCATCCACATTGCTTTTCAAATCACGGAAGCAAACAATCTTGCCAAAACGTTTCTTTTCATTCAAAACACGATTTGTACGACTGAATGCTTGTAATAATCCATGATAGTCCATATTCTTATCCACATAGAGTGTATTGAGTTTCTTGCTGTCAAAGCCCGTTAGGAACATGCCGACTACCAGACAGAGGTCAAGTGGCTTCATGTCTGTTTTCTTTTTCTTCATACGAAGATTGATGTCGTCATAATATGCACGGAAGTTTTCTGTAGTGAAACTTGTACCGAACATATCATTATAATCATCCATAATAGCCTGTAACTCATCTGCTTCGCCCGTACTTTCACTCACATAGCTACCAGTATTCATACCTGTAAGGGCATCGTCCTGACTGCTGTTAGATGCGTATGTAAACACGGCTCCTATTCTTATTTTGGGATTAAGACTCTTGAATATTTTATAATATCGAATAAGCGTTGGCACAGACTGCACGGCAAACAAAGCATCAAACTCGCCATCAAATGTTGATTTATTGAAATTATTAAGGATAAATTTGGCAATTTCCGTCATACGGTTTTTGGTTAGCATTATCTACATCGGCATTGCCATGATAATATTCTACGAGGAAACCAAGTACATTTTCATCAGCAATAGCATCCTTTATCAGATACTTGTGGAGGCAATCGCCGAAGATTTCCTTTGTTGTATGACCATCCACAGCATTCTCAACGAAGATTGGTGTACCTGTAAATCCGAAAATCTGTGTATTGTCGAAAAACCTGACGATATTCTTATGGCAATCTCCGAAATGACTGCGATGACACTCATCAAAAATCATCACGATACGAGCATGACGGATTTCTTCAATCCGCCTGCTATACCACTGCTTACTTACAGCAGCATTGAGCTTCTGGATGGTGGTGATGATAATTTTGGAATTACCATGAAGGCGCTTCACAAGTTCATCTGTGTTATCGGTACTGTCAACAGCACCCTGGGCTCAAATGCCTCATATTCGGACTGCGTCTGTGTGTCAAGGTCGTGCCTGTCAACAACAAACATAACCTTGTCCACATCGTCTAATTCGGCTACAAGCTGGGCAGCCTTAAATGAAGTCAGCGTTTTTCCCGCACCAGTTGTATGCCATATATAGCCATTGTTATTGGAATTTTTCACACGGTCAAGTATCTTCTCGACGGCATAGAACTGGTAAGGACGCAACACCATTAGGCATTTATCTCCTTCGTGCAGTACGATATACTTGCCTATTATCTTGCCTAACGTGCATTTATCAAAGAAGCTGGTGGCGAACTTTTCCAATTCATTGAAAGGAACATTATCCGCATCTGTCCAATTGAAACGTGAATTTGTAGCCACTATTCGGATTGTTGGCAAAATAACGCGTGTTCACTCCGTTGGAGATAACAAATAGCTGTATATAGTCAAACAGTCCATGGAACGAGGTCTTATGATAACGTTGTATCTGGTTGTAAGCCTGTTTCAGCTCTACCCCTCTGCGCTTCAATTCTATCTGAACCAAAGGTAAACCATTTATCAGTATCGTCACGTCATAACGACACTTCTTTCTTCCTTCAACAGTAATCTGATGGGAAACCTGAAACTCGTTCTGACACCAGTGTGTGCGGTTCAGAATTCCACCCACAGGCGTTCTCCATCATCCAGTTCAAGTGGAAAGAGGTCACGAAGTTTCTTTGGCCTTTTTCAAAACGTGTGCCACCCTCAAGATAAATCAAGATTTTTATCAAATTCGGCTTCGGTAAACTCAGTACGCCCAATCTCTTCTAGTCTCTTCTTGTTATGTTTCTCAAGTTGACTTTTGAAATTTGTCCGAGATTTTTCTCTTCTTCAATCTGTACATACTCATAGTTCATTTGCTGAAGAGTAGAAATAAGTCCGTTCTCAAGAGCAGCTTCACTTTGTACTGGCATATTTATTATTCTTTAGTTATTATTTGTTTAACATATAAAGGTTATTCTTCGGTTGACCTAAGTAATTCTCTCACATCAACCTTTAGCACCTTGGAGATTTCAAGAAGGTTCTCAAGGGACGGCTGCACTTTATTGGAACACCACCGAGAAACGGTATTCTCTGTACGACCTATTTCATTCGCCAGCCATTTGCCAGACAATTGTTTTTTCTGCCAAAACAGCTTTTAATCCTATTTATCGCCTTTTTCTGTTGATTTATCATTAGTACATTGTAGAATACGTAAGCATAAAGATACACTTTAAGTGTTATTTTCTCCAAACATAATCAAAGTAATTGATTTTTGCGTATAAAATTCTCGCTTTTAGGATTGGTATTTTACAGGCGGAAATGATTATCTTTGCACTATAAGATTATGTGGTCTTTTGAAGGATTGCAGAATAAAGTAGAGAAAAGAAACCCTGCTCTGTGTTTCCAACCCGTAACCCATTCTTCCTTTTATACTTTCTTATTTCGTTGATTATCTGAAAGATACAATATTCTTGAATCTTTGGTGCGGTCGTAGTCTGTTGCGATGAGCATCTTGCCTTCTCTTCCGTTTCCGAGAGCTTTTCATGTCCCAGTATCGTGGCAGCATCGCCCGACCTGGCAAACCCATGAGCTTTTTGATAAAGACTTGTCGGGTGGGCGTGATGGATGTTGCAGCATCTCGTGCTTGTCGGGACGGGACAACGCCCACGTCCTCCGCCGTGCGGTAGGTCGGTGATTTGCACAGGTAGCTACTACCAATCACTATCATATTAAGAAAAGAAAAACTGAACCAGTTATATTGAAAAAGTACCATTAATAATTGGGACGGTAATACTAATTGCTTTATCTTGATAGATAATTATTTTAGGAATTTCTTGCCAATTATGTTTTTCTAATCGATACGCTTTTTCCGCATACGTAATATATGGGAATATTTTTCGTCGTTAACTCTTGAAGTAAACAACCAAGTCAGTGACAATCATATAAGATTGTTCAAGACCCTGTCTGTTTCTTGTATTTCGTTTCGGGATGGTATCAACTCATATCCCTCTAGTTTTATCATCTGAAATAAATTTGTAATAGATAATTGAGTGAGTACTGGTGGTAAAACATCACAATGATTCGTGATTAAGTTAATCTTTAATCTTTCACGAGTCGATGAGGATATAATTTGTCACGACAAGAATAACAAAACAAGATTCAATGGCATACGATATAGAATCGCCTCTATCTCCATACCATTTAGCTTAATTTTCTTTTCAAAAAGAATATTCATTTTCTTTCCATAATTGTAATAGTATCTTCTGCTTCGTAATCTATTCACTCACCATTAAATAATCCCTATTCCGACTTTTGAGCTAGGTTCACACTGGGTAAACTCTGCTTTGAATGCCAATAAATATATTTTGCATTTTGAGGAACATGCCAAAGTATAATATTCTCACCTTTTTGCATATATCAGTGCAGAGTCCGAGATCTTTAAGCAATTCGAGGTCATGGTTGAATCGATACAATAACTGTGGTTGCGGTAATTCCTCATATCCAGTCTTTGCAGTTTTCCTTTCAATCGCTTTCCGTATCATCGCTATTTTGACAATAAACCAAATATTTACCTATTATTACAAACAAAATCTCGTGAATGCACAAAGTATCCTTATTCTGTAGAATAAATAGGTAATCCTATATAGCAATACAATATAATTATGCTTAAAAACATGCCTATATTTTTCATCGCTTTTTGAGTTACGCAATATGATATGATTATTATGCCCAGAGATCCTCTTAGTTTTCCCCTCTTTTTCTTGTATATTAGGTCCAAAATTCTCTCTTAAGATAGGATTCTTTCTAATTGCACGTTGAAAAGTATCAACTTTTTCATGTGATTTAGGATTTTTAACTGAGATTCCATTTTACCATGTCAATGTCTATAGCTCTTCCTCCATTTGATGCATAATGATTGCTTGAAGGGAATGTTTCCCAGTTGTAGTTGTAGAAACATCAATAGAAGTAATTCCTGCGCCAGAAATATTAGCATCGTTTATCCCTTTAATTAATAAACTAACAGCATCTTTTGACAATGCATAATCACCATAACCCCCAGTTGGACTCTTATACTTAAAAGTTACACTAACTTTAGTTCCATCATCTGTTATAAAACTCTTAGGTATATATTGCCCACCTTCTACATTAAACCTACCACTTGCATCGGATACTTTTTATAATCTTATCCTGCTGATAATCGTATCTCATTCCAGATTGATATATACTATATGTTTCACCTATATTTCTATACTCCTGACCATCGTATGTTATAGAGTTAGCATTCCCTTCCTGCCAGAAAATAGCAGCAGTTTCATCATTTCTATACCAATCTGTACCAGTTGGATCAATATACTTGACAGGATTATTATTTGTGTAGCAATATCCTGTTAAACTGGATATTTCTCCGTTAGCGGATCAACCCCAGCCACATAGAATTTTTGGGGATCCATATATCTTGCACCATAGTAGTACATACCTGTTTCCTCGTCAAACTCTTTTAGCGTTGAAGAGGTACGGCGTGTTCCACGTATTGTTGCGTCTTCGATGAACACTTCGCCGAACGGTACATACTCGATATGCTGTGATACTTCGCCGTCCAAGTTGGTGATGTAACTACTGCTACCCAAATGGTCGGGATGGTAGTAGAACTGCATCTTCTCGTAGTCGTCGTTGGGTTTGAAGTTACCGCTTGCAGCTCTTGTGCGTGCCATTGCCCTTGCTTGTGCTGCCTCGGGCGTGCCGTCGTTGCAGCAGAACCCCTGACCATTCACGTAGTCGTCATTGTCCTGCCCATTATATGGCAAGTCAAACGCCTTGTAGTTGTCTTTAATGGATTGTAACTGCTGATTGTACTTATCTTTGTAATTAATGGTGAGACCATCAGCCTCATGTCCTGCATACGGTATTCGTCTTGGGTCTGCACCGTAACTTGCCGTCGCCAAGCTTGCTGACAATTCTCTGACTACCGATGTAGATATGCTTGGTGTACTTACCACCTTGCCCTGCCACCAAGTATGGGCTGACATAAAGGCTGAAGCGTGCCGTACGGTGTTAGCCACCCGAGAACTCAGAGTTCACATAGATAGCTTCGCTTTTCGCCTGAGGTCTTCACCGTGCGCTCACCATCGGCATCATACCAATAGTTGCTCACAAAACCCGTTTTCATCCACTGCCAACAAGCGGTTCTCCTCGTCCCAACGATACTTCTGCTCACTTGCCTTTTTCATCTTCCTTGCCGTCTTTCTTTACACGAGAGGTATTGATATAGACAAGGTTCCCTGTTGAGGTCGTAAGTGTACTTGTGTCCGTTGTTGATATTGGTACTCTCCGTAGGAGTTTCTTCCGTTCGGTAGTTAATATCACGAACATTGTCGAGTTGGAACTTCTTACCATCTGCCTTCTGATAGGTATAGGTGAGGTCATAGCCTGCATTGAGCGTACCGAACTGCACACCTGTCTGCGAGAGATGTTGCTTCTTGCTCGTGATACGATGCATATTGTCGTAGCCCATAGATAACGTATAAGAAGCGGCTTTTATTGTCCGTTCCCTTATAAGTTCCCGTTGCACTTGCCAAACGATACAATGGGTCATAAGTATAACGATGGCTCATCTGTCCGCCTGCCTTGCCACTCTGTAGGGAGTGGAGCATTGTTCTTAATACCAAGCACATTGCTCACAGCGTCATAACTATAGGCATTGTCCATGATAGTACCTGCCTTAGCATTCACCACGAGGTTCTGCAAACGTCTGCGTGCAGGGTCATAGCTGTAGAAGGTCTCCGCTCCGTTGCAATACTTCAGATAGGTGCGCTGCTCGAACTTGTCATAACCTATCTTGTTCACATAGTCGTAGCCATAGGACTTGTAACCACGGACGTGGTCTACCTGCCCACCGAGGTTATAGCCGTAGGTTACCTTCTCCTCATCGGGGTAAATCATTTCCAATAGGCGATTGTGGCTGTCGTACTTCCACTGTGTTACGTAGGTTGCCACTGCCTGGTTGGGTACAATCAGCGTGCGCACCGTCTTCAAAACCTCACCCATTTTACCATAGTAATACTCGATAGCGCCACTGCCGTCCTCACGGAGCATCAACCTGCCGATACGGTTGTGAGAAGAGTTAATACCACCGTAATGGTACTTCACGTTATTTTCCGGATGGTCAGGGTAGTTGATAGCCGTCAGACGACCGTAATCGTACTCGTAATTGATGGTCTTACCCTCTTTTTTGAGGTTGGCTGTCTGCTTGGTTATCACATTACCCAAGGCATCGTAGGTAAAGGTGGTGATACCGCTTGCAGGATGGTTTACCTCTGTGCGACGATCGCCCATATCATAGACGGATGTCGTTACGTTGCCCTCGGTGTCTGTTACCTTCACAAGGCGGTCGATACCGTCATACTCGAAAGAAGTGGTAATGATACCATCAGGTCCGCTAAGTTGCTCGGTCTTCACGGTCTTGCCACTACCATCAGTATAAGTTGCCTGACGATTACCCAACGCATCAGTTACAGTCGTTACGAGTGCATTGCTACCTGCGTCCGTAGAGTACTCCGTCTTGGTCTCAGCATTGTCCGGAAGCGTTACTTTCATGGCACGGTCAAGCACGTCATAAACCGTTACGGTTGGCGACACGTTGTCAAATGCCTTGTTGAAAGTTGTCTTGCTTCCCACTGCTTCGGTTACAGGGTAGTAAGCCTTAGCCACACGACCGAAAAGCGTCATAGACATTGCGTCCGCTGACAATCATCACGGTCTCGTCTTTTCGAGCACTACCCTTGGCAGCTGTCGTTACCACACCGTCTTTCTTCACCTGAACGGGACGCCCGAAGCCGTCCACGAAGGTTACGGTCTCCATATCATCGCTTGGGTGCTGTATGTCGTAATGTTTGGTCACTGCATAAGCAGGCGCTGTAATACCGTTGGTGCCGAAAGTAGCCTTAGGCTGATAGTCAAAGGCAATGATGTACGGCACACCTGTTGCCAACTCATTAGGACCACGCACAGCTTTTACACGTCCGAGGTTGTCTATTTCCGTTTCATAATAGAAGTGGTTGAGATCCATACGGCGGAGTGCCATGCCATAGCGGTAGTCGAAGTTGGCTGCCTCGCTACGGTAGCCAAATGCATCGTCTATGCGCTCCACATACATATTCATCACCGGCTCATAGCGGTAGGTATACCACATGCGCTGTCCTTTGCTGTTAGCAGGAAGCGTGGTCTTGATGATGTTGCCGTAAGCATCATAAGTATAGTCAGAGACAGCTTCACCGCTTCCGAGTTGTTGCTTAATCTGTGTAATATGGTCGGCATAGTTCAAATCGTAAGTCGCAGAAACTTGATGATAAGTCTTACCATCACCGCCCGTTACGGTTACGTTGGTAGGTAGCCCGAAGATATGTTTGTTATCATTGTGAGCATATTGTATTGTGGTTTGGTAGTCGAACTTACCCGAACCGTCAGCACCCAACTTGCCCTTGTCACTGAACTTATAGGATTTCAGCTCACCGTGATAGCCGTCAAGGTAATACTCGTTCCATGCCTCGGAAGTGGTGATACCGCTTGCTTTGCCCTCATATTGTCTGTTGGCAGTATAGCGCAAGGGGACAAAGGCTGATGCACGGTCGCTGCACAATTTCTCCTGCTTGGCAAAGGTGTACTTGTCGCCATTGGCAGTGAGATAGTAGCCATCGTATTCGTTCTTGGTCTCAGTGTACTTGTTGCCGTTGGCGTCCTCCACCGTCGCACCGAGTTCGTTGCCCTGCGCATAGTAGGTCGATACGTCATAGAGCTGCACAGCCTGACGATAGACGGCTGAGTCGCCCCTTCTCGGTGTCGATGTTCTTGGTTACGACCTTGCCGAAGCCGAGGAACTCGCGCTCGTGGCGGTCTTTCTGTCCGTCAGAGTAGGCGAACATCGTCTTCATCAGAGGTCCGTCATCATGGATACCGTCATCGACGGTCACGGACGACATCACCCACTTGCCGCCGGGCAGCCCGTAGGTCGGCATGCTGTGTGCGTAGTCCAGCGTAAAGGTGCCGCCGAGGGAGTTGGTCACGCTCCTAAGCATGTTCGTCCTGCCGATGGCAGAGCGGGTTACCTTCAGCTCGCTTTCTTTATCGGACTCAACGATGTCCAAATACCCATCGCCGTCAACGTCCTGCAGGGAGTAGGTCGTGCGGTTGATGGAGTGTCCCGTGCTTGTGCCGGGATTCAGACAAATCTTGACAACCGGCGTAGGCATGGGGGTGAAAATTGTATAGGTAAATGCCCCATTAACCGATTCTGCTGTAGAAATATTTTCACTCAACAACGAGGTTCCTTTCCAGAGAATACCATCAGTAAATCCGTCTCCTTTGTTCAAGGCGACAAAGACCTTGTCGTCTGTCATCCAGACCTTGTCGGGCAAGCCATCGGAGTTGATATCAATCAAATCATATTCTTCTACACCTCGAGAGGTTACCAAACCGACTCCTCCACTAACGCTCCCCGAAGCTTTTACTATACTTTTCTTATCTTCTGTAATATGTTTTTGTAAAAAATCGTATCATCGGCGCCTATACTCATGTTGTAAGAGTTTGTCTTTCCGCCCTGTATGCGATCTATGTCCCATGCTATAGGATCAGCAAACGAATAACCAAGGTTTAATCGAACTCTCCTATCTGTCAGAATTTTATCGAGAGTCCATCTCCATTGATATCCATGAATGTTTCTACAGCGTCTTCTGTATTCTCAGGAATGTTACCGGATATGGATATTTTGGCAAGGAAAAGATGTACGCAGGTTATTGAGAGCTTTTTGAGCCCAGTATTCATTTGCGTACCAGTAGAACCGCCTTTGTAGGGTGTCATCATATCCAAGAGCGCTACACCGGAAGCGACAGGGTTTTCCGCCTGCTCCCCATGCTTTGGAACTATGTTTCCCTGTGGTTTTTACCCATGCCACCATATTTCTCTCCGCTGAGACCTCCTTGAGTGTTGGTATATTGAATGGTACCTCCTGCGATGATGTCTGGATAACCGTCGCCATTCATATCCGTCATGGTTACATCTGTTGTTGTCGTTCCTCCTGCTTCATTGTAGGTAATTCCCATACTACCTCCCTGCTTGACTGTACATTTTGCTGGTTGATACCAGTGTCACAGCAGTGGCTCCTGTTCCTTGCAAACAATCTCCTGTAAGTGCCGCTGTTTCTGTACTACCTTCTAAAGGATTTGTCAATATGACTTGCTGCTCACCCAATCGAGCAGTTCCCATCGTATCTGCCGTCAGATAAATGAATTCATTCTGACCAATCCAGCGTGCAAAGGTCATTGGTCTGTGCCAATAGGTGTAAACGCCATGGTTCTCGGATCCAGTTTGGCATCCTTGCTGTCGGGAAGTTTCAGCAGTGATTCGTCAATCAGGCTTTACTATACCTGCCTTCGGAGGCATTATAGAGCAAAACCGCCCCAGCCACGATACAGCATACCCATACCTGTATTGTCGCTTTGGGCATAGAAGCCTGCCTGTGCTGTGCCTATACCGCTTACCGTAGCCGTCGAGGTTACTGCCTGTCCCGATATGTTTCCTGAATAGGAGTAGTCTATCCATATCTTGCCTGCACTGACACCTGTGATTGTCAGCGGGCCTCCTGAAAAGAGAACCGCCATTGAGCATATAGGTCTTCTTGCCGAGCAACTTGTCAGCCGTCTTGACGGTCATCGTCACCGTTCCGCTTGCCGTCGGGGGAACGACGGTAATGCTTGAGTTACAGACAATGACGCCGCATTGGAGCCCTAGGTAACGGGCTTTCCCTCATTGACCATATCGGCAAAGAGAACATAATGGGCAGCCCCTGCCGTTTGCTGCTGCTGCCATCCCTTGGCGGTCACTTCCACCTGCGGTGTCCATCTGACTTTCGACCAGTCCACGTTGGAAGTGGAGCTGACCTCAAACTTCAAATTGGTATAACTGTCAGGATTGGGGATTGTCTGTTGGAGTTCTCCGTCAAACGCTTCATTCCACGCAAAGGTCCGGTGTATATTTCCTTCCGGATTTCGGGATTCTTATTTCCCAAACTGTCCGTCTCGTTATTTGATGCGTAGACCTTGAGTGTTCATCATCAGTCGTTACGGGTTTGGTAAACTTTCCGGTAAGCCCCAATGAGGTGCTTTTCTGCAATGTTGGCCACAGTGTGGGCATCATAGATGGCTCCCTCCTCCGATTTGTACACCGTGGTGGAGAGACCGTCGGGAAGTTTCTCTTCCGTTCCCGCATAGGTGATGACGGGTGCCCATTTCACGTTGTCGAAAGCGCCGTTGCTTGTTTCCTCGGTACCGCTCTGCACGCGGAAGTAGACTCTATCTCCTTTCTTGACGGCGATATCCCTGTGCCGTTGCATTATAGGCTGTGGCGTCGCCCTTGGCAATTTTCTTGTTCCAGAGTTCCGCACTGCCTTTCTGAATGGCTACGCGCACACCGTCTGCATGGGCATACTCATCCGCATCATAATCCCCCGTCGGGGTAATCAGGCTGACTGTACCGGAGATGCTGACGGTTCCATTCTTGGGAGCCTGCCAGACACGCACCATGTCCTCCATCGGAGAGGATTTAATCAGTTCTGCCTGCTCGGCAGGGTCTATCTGGATGACAGAGGCGTCTATCTTGCCGCTGTGAGATAATCGGACTCGGCGTATCGGCACTGCTCAGGGTGAAAGTTGGAATGGCATTGCCGGATTTATCGAACTCTATATGATTGAAATAAACCTTTCCGCCCGATACAAGGTCTACCAGACCATCGCCGTTGATATCGGAGAGGTATTCCGTTGTCTTGGTTTTTGGTCGAAGAGAAATCAACACCTACTTCTGCCGTGAATAACTGATAACCTACAGTGGCTTTTTGCCCCTCCATTATGTGTAGAACTTGTGATCTTGGAGAAACTGGAGACACCCACAATGCGTGCATCATCTCCATATAGTACTTCACCTTAGGAGAAGTAGGTATCTGAGGACGATAATAAAAGGGCCCCACCTTTTTCTAAAAACCTTGTCAGGAAGTCCATCACCATTGATATCCACCAAAGTAGAGACTCCATTGCTCTTATCCAAAGAATATCCGTAAGATGCTCCTATGGTATTTCCTTTCCATTTATCTCCATCCATCGGACCTACACCAGCATAGAATGAACCACTGAGGGAGAAATTCGTTGTTCCACCAAGGCACTAGGTTTGTCAGAAAATGCTTTGCTGACAAATTGCAATGGATTCAAGAAGTCTGCCCTCAAAATGATCGTTATGCGTATTCCATCTCCTGCTTGTCCTTGAAGGGCACATAGTTCTTATCCGACTGCACGTCGTCGTAGTAGTCGAAATTCTGGAAGGACACTTCCGCACCCTTGTCGTCAAGTTGCCTCACACCCGTGAGCACGTCCTTGTGGAACGCACCCTCCCTGTAGGCGAAGGCATAGCTTCTCAGCTCCGAGCCTGGAAGTTCACCTTTACCTTTTTCCAGCAGTCGGTTGACGAGGTGAGGGTAGCCGTAGCGGGCGTTGTTGGTCTTGAGGTGTTTTTCCTTACCGCCCTCGAAGGTCACCACCGTGTGGGGTGCCTGTCCACTGTTACCTGCCCGTACTTCCCTGAGATAGATGGCTTTCGCCGCGAGTCCGCCTCTGACAGGCTCGTCAACAGTCTCATATACATATTCTATGTAGTC
>BNJU01002585.1_pt1 | contig 28998 bp, 39 predicted proteins | sample 8539281 | NCBI WGS metagenome assembly BNJU01 (sample SAMD00202456, study PRJDB9452) | human saliva metagenome | isolation source: human saliva | place: Japan
GGGTTACGCATAGCTTCTGGTTCTCTGCTGGCTCTCGGCCCGGCAGGTCCACGCGGGAGCGCCCGCGAGAGCGCTTGGCCGCCCGTGCGGGTGCACGGGCGATCGAGCGCAGCCAGGGTGGATTCCATGAGCGAGTACCTGGCAGGACCGTAGGACAACGTGGCGCCGGCGGCGCGGGGCCGGCGGGTTGGTCCGGCCGGGCACGCCGCCGTGTCAGTCACGCCAGTCACGTCGACGAGTCTCGGCCCGTCGGTTGCTACCCGCTATACGTGCGCCTGGCATCCCTTTCAACGGGCCGTCTCCATCTGGCACGACGACGCCACCATCACCTGGCACCGGCCCGCTGACGGTACCGGACCTGTCCGCCGTCCTGGGATGGGGACAGAGTCTTATCGCCCAGCCCAGGCTCCCCGGCTGGTTGGCAGGAGGCGTCGAGACGGGCGTCCTCACTCGACCCGGCCGTCTCCTGCCAAGTTCGCGCGGCTACGCCGGGCCGCTGCACATCACACCCAGGTGAGGCACCCCATCCCCGAGGAGCTGCTGAGCGCTATGAGGCCATGGAGGGGTTCACGTCGTCGGCCGGGTTATCCATATCGGCCGCAACATGCTGCGCGCCGCCCGCGATGCGGCATCATCCTTACCTCACCCCTGCGTGCCGCGCGACCCCGAGCCAACCACATCCTGTCTGTGCCCGCAGGTTTGACATTCCATGTCATGAGCTTCCACCCGGGGACCCCGCAGGAGATGGAGGGCGGCGCCTGGGACCTACTCACCAGACGGCATGGCCCTGCTCGGACCTCACCATCCCCTACTCCGACCTCGTGGCCGAGGTCACCCAACGGCGAGGAGGACTCGACGCCGACAGCGTTCCCGGAGATGGTGGCGGCAGCCGGTCGTCCAGTGCATCCTCAAACCCGTTACCCCTTCGCCCTGGGCGCCTGATACCCCGCCGCAGGTCGACTGAAGGGAGGCTGGCCGAGCCGGGGTCGATACTGCGCCGCGCGCCCAGGCGGCCGGCGGGTGCCTGAGCGCACGAGAGCCGGTGATGGATATCGCCGTGTCGCCGTCCTGGGGCCCGGAGCCCGGCCTGCCCAGCACCAGGCTCACTATCCGCGGTTGCAAGTTTCCTGAAGCCTGACGCACGGTGGTCAACGGCGGAAGGTGTACTGCCCACGGCCAGGCTGTTTGTAGCCGACCACCGAGACGTCGGCGGAACGTTTGCCTGCTCGTGCATGGCTCGGATGGTCCCAGGGCCAGCCGTCACAGTGCAGAAGACGGCTGTCACCGGGTCCGGTGGCCAGGCGGTGTCACCTCATAGCCGGCTGCTGCCTCCCAGCCTCCGGCCACCGCCTGGGACGTCCCTGCCGGCCTCCTGCAGGTTCTGGGCTCCAGGTGGCCCCAGTGGATGAGGCGGACTGAGTCTCAGGCCTGCAATAATGTGGTGGACGGTGCGGTGCCCCAGCCCAGAAGGTGACGGCAAATGCGCACCGCGACCCGGTCGGCGCCAGCCGGGGTAGTAGTCCACGAGCGGAGCCCGACATCGCCACCGGCATCGAGGTGGCAGCAGGGCCAGCTGCTCGCGTCCTGCCTCGCCCGGCCTGCACGAGACGAGCCCGTCGATGGCCTGGTGGGAGAGCCGAGACGGTCTCTCATGCGCAGCCCTCGGAGGCGGGGCACTGATTATTACGGCGTAATGACGGCCGGTGGCGGCTCAGCACGCCCGGTGGTCAGGCCTCCCGGTGCGCTGGATCCGAGTCAGCACGCCGATCGTCTTGAAGGATCTCGACGCAGGCCTGGCGGCGGATTGGGGAGTAGCCGAGCTGGTTCATCGCGCGCAGGACCCGTTCGCGGGTGTCGGGACGGACGTGGCTGATCCCGCCGCCGCGGGACAATTGCTTGAGCGGGAGACGCCCGCCAGGCGGCCATCGTCGCTCATCGACGGCGCTCCTGCGCGCCTCGGCTCTGCCCTGGCATGGCGAGAGTTATCAGGCGTCAGGGCATCCACATCCTGGATGAAATGGTGACGTTGTTACAGTAGCTCACCCTCGGGGTGGCGAATCGAGAATTTGTCGGTAGATATACCTAGTGAGCCGCGTCGATTCCAGTATGTTAACGTCACTACGCAGGCGTCGCACTGCTGCGTCCTCTGTTCCCGTCAACTTCTGGGGAATGAACAATGATCGTTCTGAGACACTTCGAGACCTCGACGTCCCTCCATGAGCACACACTGCCGCCACGCTCCTACTACGTGCCCGCATCCGTCCCATCGCCACCAGCCCTGGAGGCGGAGGACTCGACCGCCCACCTGCTCAAAGTGACAGTGGGCTTCCGCCACCAAGGTTCAGTACTCGAGCTGGACCGGAGCCCCTTTTCTGGGAGTGTGGACGCTGGCGTCACCTCAGCGATCTATGACTGACCTGGCGAGGCGAGCCCTGCCCGCCCCGGAGGGCTTCACCACGATTCAGGTGCTCCAGCACCTGCAGCAACCTGGGTTACGACCACCACCACAGTACACCAAACGTCCGCCACCCCCATCCCCTTCGATCCGCTCCCACGTCCCAGGGCCAACCTTCTGCGTGCTTTTACATCCGCGACTGACTACACCCCGGACCCCCGCCGCCCCAGCACCCACCTGACCTTCGAGAGGGCGTGGATTTCTACGCTTCCACGCGTGCTCAACGGCACCCACGTCGGCTACAGCCAGGTCTCCCACGCCTCCGCGGAGTTCGATCGTCACCGAGCGTCCTGCGCCCGGCGCCAACCGCTCCGGCCGTCCTGGTGCTCAAGCGGTGCGACGGCACCTACCTGAGGACCAGGACAAGTTCCGCACCAGCGGCATCTTCCGCGACGTCTACCTCCTGAGCCGCCCGGCCGCGGTCCTGTTCGACTACGTCACCACCACCGTTGGGCCCCGCGGTGGCACCGGCTCGACGCTCGGCTCTCGGCCACCGCCCTCGTCAAGATCCAGGGCGCCTACCGGGCGGACCGTCCCCATCTGCGTCGAGCTCGTCGACCACGACGGCGCAGTGGTGGTGCCGCTGGCATGCTGAGCCCTTCGCCGGCGACGACGGCTACACCCCACCGCGCCCGCCTCACCGTCGAGGACCCCTCACCTGTGGAGCGCCGAGGACCCCTACCTCACACCCTGGTCATCACCACGCCTCGACGAGGTCATCACCGACCGGTGGGGCATCCGCGAGGTCACGTAGCGACGCCTGTCGGCACCAACGGCGCCCATCACCCCGCGCGGTGTGTCAACCGGCACGACCCGACCCGACCACCGGGCCCCGTCGTCGACCTGAGCACATGCTGGGACCCTGCGCCTGATGAAGGAGCACAACATCAACGCGGTGCGCAGCTCCACTACCCTCAACGACCAAGCGCTTACCAGCTGTGCGACGAGCACGGCCTTTCACGTCATGCCGGAGGTCGACAACGAGAGCCACGGCACTCCAGAGCCGCTTCCTGGCCGACCCCTCCTGACAATCCAGGTCGAGCACTGGAACGAGCCCATCGCCGACAACCCTGAGTGGACTCGAGGCCACCGTCGACCGCATGAGGTCAGTGCGTCCACTGTGAGAAGAACCGCCCCAGCATCATCTCCTGGTCCGCCGGCAACGAGTGCCCCATGGCTGCACTCCTGGAGGCGGGCGCCTTTGGGCTGCAAGGACTTCGACCCCACGCGGGCTGACTCACTCACGAGAGCCCTACTACCGACTCCAAGCGCCGCTACGACTACTCCTGCATCGACTCATGCACAGCCGCATGTACCCGGCCATCGAGGAGATCCGCACTACCTGACCTGACCCCGACAAGCCCTTCATCCTCGTGGAGTACCGCCACGCATACATCACCGGCGACCTCGAGGACTACTGGGAGATCATCCGGGCCGACGAGCGCATGTGCGGAGGCTTCGTGGGAGTAGGTGCACGCGGTCACCGCTGGGACCAGCGACGACGGCCGGCCGATCCAGCTTACGGCGGCGACCACGACGAGGCCGTCCACGACGGCAACTTTCTGCGTCGACGGGCCTGTCTCGCCCGACCGCGTCCTGCACCCCGGACCGCTGATTTCAGACGTCCAGCGCCCCGGCGCACGTCGTCGAGTACGACCAGGACGAGGGCTGCTCACCATCCACAACGACCCGGACCACACCGACCTGTCCCAGCACCCGCGCATCTCCTACGAGGTGCGCTGCGACGGCGTCGTCGTGGACCGCGAGGACCTCGACCTGCGGGAGCCCGTCCCGCCGCACACGAGCGTCATGCTGCGGCTGCGAACGAAGGTCCCGCCCACCGGGCGCCGCCACCTGCTGGTCACCTACCGCTCGCGCGCCCGACTCCCGCTGCTGACCGCTGGCCACATCCTGCTTCGACGAGACGCGCACGCCGACAGACGCCACCGCTGGGTCGCCGCGTCGCCGGCCGCCCATCGGCGAGACCCGCCTGCCGGTCGACGTGGAGGGCACCTGGATCGAGGTCGACAGCGCCAGGCTCAGCTGCGCCATCGACACCCGCACCGGCCTGCCCAGTCCCTGTCCTCGAGGCCGCGAGCCCTTCAGCGCCCGGTCGAGCTCAATATCTGGCGGCGCCCACCGACAACGACCGCCACGCGCGCCTGGAGTGGGAGCGCGCCCACCACCACCAGGCCGTGGCCCGCGCTCACGGCGCGTCGAGGTCGACGAGGAGCCCCGGTCGGTCACCGTCAGCGCCGACGTCGGCCTCGTGGCGCCCTCGGTCCAGCCTGCCCTGCGCGGACGGCTCGTGTGGACCCTCACCGACGACGGCGTCCTGAGTTTCGAGCCCAGACTGCGTCGGACGCTGGGCTTCCCAGCCTGCTGCGCCTGGGCTGCGCCCCTTCCTGCCCGAGTCCATGAGTCAGATCACTACTGCCTGGCTCAGGAGAGCTAATACGTCGACAAGCACCGCGCCAGCTACCACGGCGCCTTCAGCGCCGAGGTCGTCGACCTCCACGAGGACCATCCGGCCCCCAGAGAACGGGCAGCCACGCCGACTGCAACAAGGTCGTCGTCTCCGGGGCGGGCTGAGCTGCCGCCGTCGGGCCGACCCCTTCTCTTCAACGCCTCGCCACACGCAGGAGGAGCCCGCTGCGCGGCGCCGCAACTCGAGCTGACGCCGTCGGGCAGCACGGTCCTGTGCTCGACGCCGCCATGGCCGGTATCGGATCCAACTGCGGGGCCCGCCCCTGCGGCCCCTGCTACCAGGTCGACAGCCAGGAGCTGGGGATGAGCCCATCTCCTGCTCCAACTCTCATCACCTTGCACACCAGCACTCACAACGAGGTGAAGCCATGAGAAGCGACCTGCGCGGCAGAGACCGCGCCCCGCACTGCAGGAAGCGCTGGAGGCGGGCCAGCGAGAGGAAGTACCTGACGTGGCTACAGCATGTACATGGATCGGGCGACGTCGCCGGCAACGTCGTCTACGTGCTCCCTGTCCGCCTTCGTCATGATCTACCTGACGGACACCGCCGCTGACTGCGGGTGCCGTCGGCATCGCCCATGATGCCGGCTCCTTCGATCGGCCTCCGACATCATCGGGGCGCTGCTGGACCGCACCAACACGCGGATGGGCAAGCGCCCGCCCCCGTGATGCTGTGCGTTCCGTGGGCCGCGTGCATGTCCTGCTCATCGCGATCTCGGCGATCCCCACGAGCCTGACACCGCCAAGCACGCCTGTGCTTCATCGTCGCCACACGCTGCTCAACGCTGCCTTCTTCACGGGCCAACAACATCGCCTACCTCGCCGACCCGCACTCATCACCTGCAACGGCCGGAGCGCGCAGATGGGCTCCATCCGCTTCTGTTCGCCTTGGACGAACCTGCTCATCCAGAGCATCACCGTGGCGTGCGTGGTCCTGTACCCGGTGAGCGGCGCGCGTCGGCTGGCGGACGATGGCGATCATTCACGCGCTGCCTCGGCCTGGCGGTCAACACGCCTCGGTGCCTCGTGTCAAGGAGCGCCGCCCGGAGGAGCTGGCGGTGAGGAGGAGCCCCAGGAGGACAAGCCTCGGTGGGGAGCGCCGCGATGCTCGTATCCAACAAGTGCCACTCATCATCCTCATCGTCTTCCTGCTCACCCAGATCTTCACGGCGATGCTCAACATGGGGATCTTACCATGAAGTACGTCCTGGGGGACGAGTGGAGCCTGCTGAAGACCTTCGCCCGGCATCAACGTCCCGTCTGCGCATCGCTCTGCGATCACGCCAGTTGGTGTGGTGCTGGTTCGGGGCACAGTTCCGGATCAACATCATCGGCCACGTCATCGCGACCCTCGGGCGGCTCGGAGGCTCGTGCAGGCCCACATGCACAATGCCCTGCCCATGCTGATCCTCTCCGTCGCGTGCCCTGGTGCATGAGTCGCTGCAGGCTATCGCTCAATCGCCCTCATCGCCGAGGCCTCGAGCACACCGCTGCGCACCGGTCAGCGCATCGGACGGCTCATGCTCCCGTGCAACGTCGCCCGGCGTGAAGGTGGGCGGCGGCTCCCGGCACGCCCGTCCGGGTGGACATGCTGGGTCGCCTGCACCGACGCCGGGACCGGTCAAGGTTCAGTCGGACCATCCAGATGATCTACGTCATGTATGTGTGCTGCCGTGCAGGCGATCGCGCTCATCCTCTTCCTGCTCTGCGTGCTCGATCGTCGAGAAGCGGTCAACACCGCCTGCCAAAGGAAGAGGCTGATGCGCGGGGCCGAGGCGGAGGTCGGCGTCGCGGACGGCGCCCGTGGTTTTCGGGTGAGGCCGGCGACGCCGTCGATGTGTGCACGCCTGCCGGGACCCTGGCTGCCGCGGCGGGCGCTGGCGAGAGCGCGACTGACGAGCTGAGAGCTGCGCGAGTCGATGCGGCCGGGTGGGCGAGACCGAGGCGACACGGACCGTGCGCCCTCAGCCCTGACCTGCCTTCCGTGGTGCGCAGGCGGAGTTCTTCCGCCGGGCGCAACGCCCTCGTGCTGACGCTCTGGTAGCGGATCCACGCCTGACCCGACGGCTCCGGTAGCGGTGTGCGGGCAGTATCCCGGCCTGCGCACGCAGGTTTGCTCACTGCTATGGGCGCGTACTCACTGAACCCTGCGCGTGGAGTACACGACGTGCGTCAGCGACGCTGCGCGTGGTGCGCGACCGGCCCTATCGGTAGGCAGATGCGCAGGTCAGCCCATAGTCTGGCTGCTCGACCGCTGCGATCGGTGGGAAACCGATGCAGCCATGTATGGATACGACGATCGCGAGAGTTCTTGATCAGATCACCACAGGCTAGGCTTTACCTTGCTTGTAGCGATCCGAGACAAACTTCGTGACCTGGAGGTCGAGTGTTCGCCAACCTGCTCATCGCCCTGAGGGAAGGCCTGGAGGCGGCGCTCGTTGTCAGCATCATCGTCGCCTACCTGGTCAAATCCGGTCGCCGCGACGCCCCGCCCAAGCTGTGGCTGGGGGTCGTGGCTAGCGCTGATCCCGCTTGTCGCCGGCGCCATCATGACCTGGGGGCCCCAAGACCTCACCTTCCAGGGCCCAGGAGATCCTCGGCGGCACCCTGTCCTTCGTCGCCGTCGGCCTGGTGACCTGGATGATCTTCTGGATGGGGAAGAACGCCCGCGAGCTCGAGGGCGAGCTGGAGGATCACTGTCCAAGTCCCTCTCTGCAGGCAGCTCCGGCTGGGGCATCGTCTGGATCGCCGTCGTCTGCCGTCGGGCGCGAGGGGGTGGAGACCGCCCTGTTCGTGTGGGCCACCGTGCGCTCCAGCATCGAGAGCTCCGCCATGCAGGCGACGGTGGGCGTCATCGCGGGACCGCCATCGCCATCGTGCTGCGTCCTCATCTCACCAGGGCGCGGTGCGCATCAACCTGCGCGTCTTCTTCGCCGTGACCGGCTACTTCGTCGTCGTCGCCGCCGGCATCATCGCCTACGGCAGTCGGCGAGACCCAGGAGGCGGGCCTCCTGCCGCGGCATCATGAGCCACGCCTGGGACCCGTCCTCCCACCTGCCGGACAGCACCTCGCCCCCTCCACTGGCTCTACGTGCTGCTCCAGGCCATGTTCCAGCTCAACCTCCAGCCCACCGTGCTGCAGGTGCGTGGGCTGGTGGCTCACATCGTGCCCGACCCGGTGCTGCTCACCCTCCAGATCATGCCGGTGGCGCGCCCGCGCGCGCAGTCGACGCCGCCCGGCCGCCGAGCAAATCGAGCACTCGCCGATGCACGCCGAGTCCGCTCGACTGAACGCCGCTCGAGGCCTCCTGACCACCCTCGACAGACCCTCTGATCCACCACCGCCTCTTCACAGCGAAAGACGATGCCCATCATAGCTGACGTAACGTGCTCACCCTGCTCCCCTGACCGCCATGGGGCTGGGCCTGGCAGCCTGCGCCGACAACCCCAAGAACGCCAAGGGCGGTGCCTCGGGATCCGGGTCGGCCCAGGAGATCACGGTGACCCTCACCGACGACTCCTGAGCCTCGTCCACGTCCTTCCCCTCGGGCGTCGTCACCTTCACCATCACCAACTCCGGCTACGGTGCCCAACGAGTGGAGGTTCTCACCGAGGACAAGCCCAGATCATCTCCGAGCAGGAGAACATCGGGCCCCGGCACCACCACGAAGCTCACCACCTCCCTAGCGAGGGCACCTACTACGCGGCCTGCAAGCCCAACATGGTCGGCGAGCCAAGGGCGTCACCGAGTTTGAAGATCACCGCGGCGCCGCCGTCGACGTCAGCGCCGACGAGGCCAAGGCGCGCGAGACCGCCGTCACCAACTACACCGCCTACGCGCGATCAGGCCGGCCAGCCCTCACCGCCACCCAGGGCTTCGTCACCGCCTACACCTCCGGCGACACCGCCACCGCCAAGAGCCTCTACCCCGCTGGCGCGCCAGTACTACGAGCGCATCGAGCCCACCGCCGAGTCCTTCGGCCTCGAGGAGGCCGGCGACCTCGACGCCGCCCTGGACACCCGCGTCCAGGACCTCGCCGCCGGTGCAGGCAAGGCCGTCACCGACAAGGACGTCCTCGCCGAGCTGGACCGGATGGCACCGCATCGAGGCCGACCTGGGAGCCCAGGACCTCCAGCCCCTTCAAGTTCGCCGACGACGCTGCTCCGCAAGAAGGTCGCCGACCAGCTTCAACGCCGACACCAAGTCGCTCTACGACCTCGTCTACGGGAACATCACCGGCGCCAGCGGCAAGAAGTTCGAGCTCGGGCTCGAGGATGTCGCCAAGGGCGCCTCCGGCCTCCTTGAGGAGGTCGCCAGCTCCAAGATCGTCGGCGAGGAGGAGACCTTCTCCCACACCGACCCTACGACTTCCAGGCCAACGTCGAGGGCGCCAAAGGTCGCCTATGGCAACGTCGAGGAGCTCATGAAGAAGAAGGACGCCGCTCGCCGAGAAGATCACCACCCAGTTTCACGGCGGTCGAGGCCTCGTCGCGGCCCACGCATCCGGGAAGGCTTCAGCGGCCAGCCACCTACGCGGACTACTCCACTGCATCGCCGCGGTCCAGAAGGACGCCGGCGAGACCCCGGACAAGAACGCCTACACCGACACCCAGCGCAAGTTCTCCGACGCCGTCAACGCCCTGAGCGAGTCGCTGTCCAAGGTCGCCGGAACCGTCCTCTGAGGCGGCGGCGCCAGAGCAACGGACGCGGAAGGAGCAGCAGTGAGTGGCAAGCCGGCCGACGAGTCGAGACCTCCCCGGTCGCCGACGACGCGACCGCGCGCGGAGACAGCGCAGGCGCAGCAGGAGTCGCAGGCCCCGACGTCGGAAGGGCCCGGGTGACGGCTCTCCGGCCTCGCGGCGCGGCGGAGCGGTCTGAGGACGCCAGCACGTCCGACAAGGCTGACAAAGCCGGGGAAGCCGGATGAAGTCGGATGGAGACCTGACGGTCGGGAAACCTGGCGCCAGGGAACCAGCCGCCGCGCCATGTTCACCGGTGCGGGCCTGGGCGCCGCGCTCGCGGCCTGGCCGGTGTGGTCCGGCGGGCGCCTGGGAGGCCTCCCGCCGCGCCCGAGGACGCCATCCTCACGACCTACCCTTCCGCGGCGACCACCAGGCGGGGATCACCACCCCGCCCAGGACAACATGTTCACTGCGGCCTTCGACGTCTCCACCACCGACGTCGAGGAGCTGAAAACCTCCTGTCCGACTGGGCCGTGGCCGCCGAGCAGATGACCGCCGGCGAGGCTCATCGGCGGCCAGCCCAGCTCAACAAGCAGGTGCCGCCCAAGGACACCGGCGAGGCCTGGGGCTACAAGCCCAACGGCCTGACCATCACCTTCGGCGTGGGCAAGGGCCTGTTCGTCGACGCCGACGGCAGGACCGCTTCGGCCTGGCCGCCAAGATGCGGCGATTCTCGAGAGGCATGCCCTCCTTCGCCGGCGACCAGCTCCCACGCCGCCCAGTCGGACGGCGACCTGCTCGATCCAGGCCTGCTCCAACGACGCCCAGGTGTGCGTCCACGCGATCCGCAACCTCGCCCGTATCGCCTTTCGGGACCGCGCGCACTGCGGTGGAGCCAGGTCGGCTACGGGCGGACGTCGTCGACCTCGTGGACCAGGAGACGCCGCGCAACCTGTTCGGCTTCAAGGACGGCACCAACAACATCAAGGTCGAGGATCCCGCCGACCAGCTCAACGAGCACCTGTGGGTCCAGCCGGGCGACGACGCCGCAGCGTCCTGGATGGCCGGTGGCACCTACTACGTGGCGCGGCGCATCCGCATGCTCGCCGAGGTCTGGGACCGCCTGCGGCTCATCGAGCAGGAGCAGACCATGGGACGCGACAAGCGCTACGGGCGCCGCTGAGCATCGCCAACCCCACGAAGTCCTCCGAGGAGTCTCACGGCCGTGGACCACGCGGCCAGGACGACAAGGGTGAGACGCTCGTGCCGGCCGACGCGATATCGCCGTCGTCTCACCGAAGCAGAACCAGGGGCGCCGGATGCTGCGCCGCGGCTACAACCACACCGACGGCTCCGACTCCCTGGGGCTGCTGCAGACCGGCCTGTTCTTCATCGCCTTCGTGCGCGATCCGCGCACGAACTTCTACCCGATCCTGGACCGCATGACCGAGAGCGATGCCCTCCAGGAAAATTGCCTCGAGCGTCGAGGCTCGGCCCTCTTCGCGATCCCCGCGGCGTCAGAAGGGCGACTGATGGTGGCCGCCTCGCTCTTCAGGCGAAGTCGAGGCGAGGCGGCTCCCGCGGTGCGGTGGTGGTCAGTGGTCGGCGTCGGCCAGTGCCTTGAAACGCGGTGACCGCGGCGAGCGCCACGACCAGGATCGCCGGTCGTGCGTCAGAGCACAGCGTCTCGGAAGGTGGGCGATGACGTCGCCGAGAGCGGGCTGGCGCTCGTGCCGACGAACGGATGAACCGTTGAGGCGCCATGCCGCTGCCGCGGGTTGTGACACCCGTCCGACAGAGGCTGATCATCGCCGCGCGCGGCCAGCGCGACCCCCGCCGACGTGACACGACGCTGCAGGCCACCAGGCCCGCCAGGCTGTCCGCCAGCGGCGCCTCACCGAGCATGCCCAACGCCGACACTCGAAGCCGCGCTGATCCGTGCGCCCAGGACCGCCTGGCGGCGAATCCGGCCCGCGATGACTCGAGGAACATGGCACGGCGGGCCGCCAGGCGGATGAGAATGACCGTCGAAGGCCGCATGCCCAGCGATCTCGAGGTGGCCGCCGATCCCGCGTACATGGCGGTCGAACACATGGTAGCGTGACGTGCGCCAGGCTGAGCGCCAGAACCGCAGGTCTGAGCGCGAGCCGTCCCTAGCGATGCGAACTGCCCCCGCAGCGAGGGAGGGCCGAGGCCGAGAGCGGCGTCGTGCGACATGGCGAGGACGGCCGCCAGGGCCACAGCCAGCAGCCCGCCGCACAGGGGAAGAACCACCGCCACCCCAGGTGCAGCGCGACCAGCTGAGGCCAGGACCTGGCCGACGATGCCCGCCACGAGGAACGACGTCGACATCGCCCCGATCGTGGCCCGCCTCGGCGGTGCCAGCGCCTCGACAGGTAGGCCAGGGCCACGGGTGAATCCGGAGGCGCTCAGGCCCTGAATCGCGCGGCAGGGCCGCGAGTGCCGGCAGGGACGGGGCCAGGGCGCGGCAGCCGGTGGAGACGGTGAGGATCCCCAGCGGCAGAGCGCCGTCGTCCTTCTCCTGCCGTAGTGGTCGGAGACCGGCCCCAGATGAGGAAGCCCAAGGCGTAGGTGAGGCTGAAGCGCCGTCGACAGGGCGACGGTGGCGCTGCCGTGGAGGTCGGTCGAGGATCGCTGAGCAGAGGATGGCGGCGCATGAGCTGCGTGAGGACGAGCAGCGCGGTGACGACGAGGGCTCGCGGCTGGCGCTGCTGCCGGCGGGTAGGTGGGGGAGGGCGGCCCGAGTCGTCGACCGGCTGACGGCTCGTGGGAGCGGGCGACGTCGGGATGCTGATCGGGTCGGTGCGCAGGAGACACGAGAACTTTCCAACGTAAGCGTTGGAAATGACCTAAGTAGACTGGAGAGGTAGTTGCAACGGTAGCGTTGGAGTTTGCCGCCGGCGCTCGCGGACACGGAGACGGAGCGTCATGGCCTGGGACACCGAGGGAACCAAGCGCAAGATCAGGATGCCGCCACGGCCGAGTTCACCCGCCACGGGCCCGCGGACGACCGTCGAGCGGATCGCCAAGCGGGCGGGGCGTCAACAAGGACGCGTCTACAACTACTTCGGCTCCAGGACCGCTGTTCTCCGCAGTCCTGCGCGCGATGAGCTGACCAAGGCGGCTGAGGCCAGTGCGCCCGCCTTCGACGAGAGGACGTGGGGACTACGCCGGGCGCCTGCTACGACTCACCGGCAGCGCCCCGAGGCTCATCCGGCTGCTGTGCTGGGAGGCCCTCACCTTCGACGACGAGGTGCCGGAGGAGGAGCCGCGGCGGGAGCACTACCAGCGCAAGATCGCCAGGGTGCGCAGCGGTCAGGACCCGGTGCTGACCCGCGACGTCGACCCCTGGCTCGCGTACTCGCGATCATGTCCCTGACGGGCTGGTGGTCCACCGCGCCCCAGGTGGCGCGGATGCTGTGCGGGCCCCTGGACGAGGAGCATGATCGCGAGGCGTCGTCGTCGAAGCGGGCCCGCCGGCTCGCCGCGCCCCGCGAGTAGACGCGGCGGTGGCTACGCACGAGCCTCGACTGCCGGGAGCCGTCCATACGCGCGGGGTCGATCTGTGATGCTGCCGGGCCGAGGTGGCGCGCGTCGGGCTGCGGCATGATTGACCCCATGCGCGACCTGAATGACCTGACCCGCCCCACCAGTCCTCCGGCGCCATCCAGGAGCGCATGGCATCGCCGAGACCGAGGTGAGCGTCGGCGTCGTCGGCGCGGCACCGGCCCTGCCCGACGACGCCGGGCCTCCGCCGACCGCGCGCCGCCCTGGGAGGCTCGTCGCCAGGCTGGCCCCGCAGATCGTCGAGCCTCCCAGGACATCCACGCTCACCCCGAGACCGGCTACGAGGGCACCACGCCGTCGCCACGGTCGCCGCTCTGCTGCGCCGCCACGGCATCGAGCCCTGGTCGGCGTGCTCGGCATGGACACCGCCCCTGCGCGCCGAGATCTCCGGGCCGGCGGCCCGCTGACGCAGCGGCCGGAGACGCCCGCTGAGCCGGCCGGTACCATCGCGATCCTCGCCGAGTACGACGCCCTGCCCGGCATCGGCCACGGCTGCGGGCACAACGTCATGTGCGCCAACTCCGTGGGCGCCTTCCTCGCCCTGGCCTCCTGGCCTGCACCGCCCGGCGCCCTGTCCCGGCCGCGTCGTCCTGCAGACCACGCCCGCCGAGGAGAACTCGACCGCCGGGAGATCCTGTCCGTGCGCGGCGTGCTCGACGGCGTCGACGCCGCCATCCAGACACTCCACGCCCACGACGTCACCCATCAGACCTGGCTGGGCGTGCGCCGCATGAGCGTCGTCTTCCACGGAGTGCCCGCCCACGCCGCCTCCCAGCCCTTCATGGGCCGCAACGCCCTGGACGCCGCCACCTGGCCCTGACCGGCATCGGCCTGCTGCGCCAGCAGATGCTCCCCATGGACCGCCTCCACGCCATCGTCACCGACGGCGGCCAGGTCCCCCAACATCATCTGAACGCACCGAGCTGTCCATCATGGTGCGCTCCAGTACCTCAGAGACCCCAGGAGATCGCCAGAGCGGGTCGAGGAGGTCCTCCACGGCGCCGCCCCTCGCGACCGGCACCGGCGTCGAGATCCTCACCTCCGAGTACTGCAACGAGGTCCCCGTGCGCGACAACGGCCCCCTGCTCGCCTCCTGGGCGCGCTCCCAGCGCGAGCGCGGCCAGACCCCTGGCCGCCGGGGTCCTGCCCGAGACGATCGCCGCCGGCACCGCTTCGGCAACGTCTCCCAGCGCGTGCCCGGCATCCACCCGCTCATCAAGGTCACCGACCGGCCTGACGTCGCCCTCCACACCGCGCCACGACCGAGGCCGCCGGCGCCCCCACCGGTGACGCGGCCGCGCTTGACGGCGCCTATGGGCTGGCCGCCGTGGCCCTGGACTGGCTGCACGACGCCGAGGCTGCGCCGGGCCGTCCGCGGGCGGACTTCTGGAGGCCACCGGCGGGCGATCGACGTCGCCGGCTTCAGTGAGTGAGCGCGCCCGACCGCTCGGCTCTCAGGTCGGCGGGCGGCGGATGAGCAGCGCCCCGGGGTCGATGCGCACCCGCAGTGCCCTGCGTGGGCGCCGAGCAGGTCTGCCATCGACCTCCACCAGGGCCGGCGTCGAGAGCTGGACGGCCACCTCCCGCCGCGCCGCAGCACCACCCGTCCCAGGGAGCGACCCGACTCGGAGTAGCGCGCTCGCGTAGGGCGGCAGCACCTGGCGCGCCAGGGAGCTCCAGCCCGCCGGGCCCGCCACCGTGTCGATGGCGGCGACGTCGAGCAGGCCGTCGTCGGTGCTGGGCCTGCGGCAGCAGGGTGATGCCGGCCGGGAGGCGACCGCCGTTAGCCACCAGCAGGTTACGGGCCTCAGGCGCTCCACGTCGCCGCTGGCCGGCCTCGTCCAGGAGACTCGCAGCACCAGGTCCATGCGCGGCGAGCCCAGGTTCTCCATGGCCGCCAGGGCGTAGGCGCCCCAGCCGACCCGCGCCTTGAGGGGCCGGGCGCGTAGAGGCCACCAGTCCGGCGTCGAAAACCGATCCCGGCCACCACCATGCAGGCGTGCTCGTCACCGAGCGTGGGCCGGGTCCCACTGTCGGGGCTGCAGGGTCGCCCTCTGGATCGTGCGCACGGCCCAGGCCGCCTCAGCCGACAGCCGCTGGGTGTCGGCGCGCGCATGGGCGGGGGTGCCTGGCAGGGGCTGCTGCAGGCTCGGCCGTCAGCGTGTCGGCCTCACCGGTGGTTTCGGCGGGCTCTCGGTGCCGGGTCGGCCCGACGTCGGGAGCGGACCAGGCCTCAGTCCTCACCCAGGCCAGGTCGGCGGGACAGGTCGACCCCTGGGACGGCCACTGAGCCGCCGCCCTCGGGTCTGCCGACCGGCACTCGAGGTTGCGGGCCGCCAGGTTCGCCGTGCCCAGCGGGACGATGCCCATCGCGCGCCGGTACCGGCCAGGCCGGCCGCCACTGAGCGCACCGTTCCGTCGCCGCCGGCAGCCACCACCAGCCGGGCCCCGGCGGCCAGGCCAGGCGCGCCTGCATCGTGCCCGGGCTCGGAACGCTCGTCTCCAGCCACACCGGTCCGGCGTAACCGGCCTCATGCAGCTCGTCGCTCCAGCACAGCCCCGCACCGCGGCGGTGGCGCGACGCTGGAGGGATTGATGATGACGCAGGCGCGGCTGGTCGGGTGCGCGTCGTCGTCCCGGGTCCCGCCGTCGGTGCCGCCGGTCATGAGGGCGAGTTAGCGCCCATGCGGCCTCGGTCACGGTCCTGCGAGGCCGCGGAGACGTGCGCAAGACGATCGAGCCATGGCTGGTCAGGGAGCGCGCCCTCAGGCCGCGCTCAGGCCGCAGCCGGGGCCTGGCGGAGGAGACGGGCAGGTCGGTCCTCGCTCACCAGGCGCGAGATGAGGGCTGGCCAGCTGGGCGAAGTCGGCGCCGCGGGAGGAGAGACCGTGCACCAGGACCGCGTGCGCAGCGGCGCCTCGTCGCCGGGAAACGGGCGACGCCGTACTCCGTGAGGGATCAGCGCCGGAGGGCGCCCTCGGGGATGACCGTCACGCCCGAGCCGTGTGCGACCATACGGGTCACCGTCGACAGGGGTGGTGGCCACCGCGACCGGCGGCTGGGAGCCGTAGCGCTGGCACAGGGGCCCGGGGTCTGGTCGCGCAGGCAGTTGCCCTCGTCGAGCAGCAGGAGGGGCTGGTCGTCGAGCTCGGCGGGCTCACGTCCGTGCGGCCGGCCCAGGGTGGCCGGCGGCGGTGAGGACGACGGTGCTCGTCGAACATCGGGATCGCGGTGGTGCGCTGGAGGTCGTCCTCCAGGGCGATGATGGCGGCGTCGAGGCGTCCCTGGGCGAGGCTGGTCGAGGTTGTCCCCGGTGACCATCTCACGCAGGTCCAGGTCCATCTGGGGCAGGGCCTCACGCAGGCCGTCGATGAGATGGGGCCAGGTAGGGCGCAATCGTGGGATGATGCCCAGGCGCATCGTGCCGCTCAGGGCGGCGCCCTGACTGGAGGCGGCCTCGTTGAAGGCCTCGGCCGCCAGGGACGGCGTCGCGGGCGAAGGGCAGCAGGGGCTCGCCCAAAGGAGGTGACCAGGACGCGGCGGGTGGTGCGCTCCACCAGCTTCGCCGCCGACGCGCTTCTCCAGTGCGGTGATGGCCTGGGACAGGCTGGGCTGGCTGACGCCGAGCGCGGTGGCGGCCTCGCCGAAGTGCTGGTGGTCGCACAGCGCCACGAAACGCCCGCAGCTGAGAGAAGGACGAGATGATGAGGTCGGCATGAGTTGTGGTCCTGTGGTCAGGGGCCCGCATTCACAGCGATCGGCGAGCCTGATATGACGGAGTGACAGAAAATCGGAGGCAGACGACTAGCCAGGAAGGCGGGGAGAGTGGTGGGGGAGGTGTCGGCGAGCCTCCAACGCGGCGACTCGGAAACACCGTCGGGAACGATAGGGTACACCGATTGAAATAGATTCTATTCACAGGTGGATTGCGTCGGTAGAGGGGTGTGGGTCACGTTCTGCCGTCAGGAGGTGGTGCGGGCGAGGTGAGCGTATGCATCACAGCTCTGCCTGCTCGCGCGCTACCACCCAATCTTCCCGGTATAAATGCTGGATCTCGAGCTCCGAGTCATCCCTCGACGGTGGGTGGCATCGGGTGGATCCGACGTCGATTCCGGGGCCCGTTCGCCTCAGGTGTCGGCTCGACCACTCACCCGTGACCTTGATCCGTCTCCCGGCTCCTTTCCTGATCGTCTCGACGCCCGGCCGCTCACGGCCCGGATCCGCCCGGGATGCTGCTCGAATGCTGCCTGCGGCGCGGTCCTGACTACACTCAGTGGGCATGATCGACCTGCGTGCGCTTCGTGAGAACCCCGAGCCCTTCCGCGCCAGCCAGCGAGCCCGTGGTGCCGACGTCGATCTCGTCGACCGCGTCATCGCCGCCGACGAGACCCGCCGTCGAGTCGCTGGCCGCCTCGAGAACCTCCGCGCCGAGCAGAAGCAGGTCTCCCGGTCCGTGGGGAAGGCCTCGCCGGAGGAGCGCCCGGCGATCCTGGCCAGCGCCAAGGAGCTGGCCGAGCAGGTCAAGGCCGCTGGCAGCCGCCTCGCCGCCGCCGCCGAGCTCGACGACCTGGCCCGCCAGTTCGCCAACCTCATCGAGGGGCGCCCTCGGGCGAGGAGGACTACGTCGTCCTGCGCCACGAGGGCGGTGAGCCCCGCGACTTTCACCGCCGAGGGCTTCGAGCCCGCCGACCACCTGGCGATCGGCGAGGGCCTGGACATCATCGACACCCGCCGCGGCGCCAAGGTCTCCGGCGCCCGCTTCTACTACCTCAAGGGCTGGGGCATGCGCCTGGGGCGGCGCTCATGACGGCGGCCCTGGACGCCGCCGTCGCCCACGGCTTCACCCCGATGACCACCCCCACCCTCGTCACCCCGCAGGTCATGGGCGGTACCGGCTTCCCTGGGCGCCCACAGCGACGAGATCTACCACCTGCCCGCCGACGACCTCTACCTCACCGGCACCTCCGAGGTGAGCCCTGGCCGGGCTACCACGCCGACGAGATCCTCGACCCGTCCGCCGGTCCCCAAAGCGCTACATGGGCTGGTCCACCTGCTACCGGCGCGAGGCTGGTGCCGCCGGCAAGGACACCCGCGGCATCATCCGCGTCCACCAGTTCAACAAGGCGGAGATGTTCCCCTACTGCCGCCCTCGAGGACGCCGAGGCCGAGCACGCCCGGCTCCTGGCCATGGAGGAGGAGATGCTGGCCCTGGTCGAGCTGCCCTACCGGGTCATCGACACCGCCGCCGGGGACCTGGGCTCCTCGGCCGCCCGCAAGTTCGACTGCGAGGCCTGGCTGCCCACCCAGCAGCGCTGGATGGAGGTCACCTCCACCTCCAACTGCACCACCCACCAGGCCCGCCGCCTGGCCGTGCGCGAGCGCCGCGAGGGCAGGCACGAGCCCCGTGGCCACCCTCAACGGGGACCCTGGCCACCACCCGCTGGATGGTCGCCATCCTGGAGAACCACCAGCAGGCCGACGGCTCGGTGCGCGTGCCTGCGGGCCTGCGCCCCACCTGGGCGGCCTGGAGGTCATCGAGCCTGTCGGTGCCGTCGCTCGAGGCGGGTTCCACTGATGGTTCCCCCACGCCATCGTCCTCTCCGCGCCGACTGACGCCGGAGCCCTTGCTGGACACCGCCGGTGCTGCGGCGCCGCGGGCGGCACCGTCGCCCGAGCCCACGGCAACGGCTCCGGCCGTCAACCCCGAGACCGGGATCGCTCCGGCCGGCCAGCCCCTGACCCGCCTGGGTGGCTCCACGGAGCACTCGGGAACCACGAGAGCAGCCCGAGCCCACGGAGGAGGCCGTCCGGGGCCACCGGAAGGCGCGTGCTGCGCCGTCGGCCCTGAACCACGAGGGAGTACCACGCCCTCGTCCAGGACCGGATGCGGGACCTCGACGCCCTGGAGACCGCCGGTGAGCCCGGCTCGCTCCGGGCGACGGGCTCGTGCGTCGCCCTCGACGTCGACGGCACCATCCTCGACATGGACGGGCGCGTCTCGAGCGGGTCATGGCCTCCATCGCCCGCCTGCGCGCCCACGAGGTCCCTGTGGTCACTCCACCGGCGGGGGATCGCCGCCGCGGCATGCCGGTGGTGCGCCACCCGCTGAGCACCGGCTGGATGGTCTCGCGCCAATGGCGCCCCTGACCCCGCGGCTCGACCCGGACGCCCCGGCGGCTGCCGAGGTGGTCGACCGCGCACCTTCGACCCGCGCACCGCCATCGAGACTCTGCACGCCGCCGTGCCCGACGGATCTTCGCTCGAGGACCCCGGCATCGGCTTCAAGGTCTCCCCGGCTCTTCCCTCGACGGCGAGTTTCATTGAGGATCAGCAGGTCGTCACCATGGCCGAGCTCTCGTCTCCATCCTGTCACCCGCGTGGTCTGCGGGCCCCTGGCATGTCCGTCGAGCGCTTCTCCGAGATCGTGGCCGACCCGGGCTGCACCGGTGGAGTACGCCATCGGCTGGACGGCCTGGCTCGACGTCGCCCCTGAGGGGCTACCAAGGCCTCCGCGCCTCGAGGCGCCTCGCCCGCCTGGGCGCCGACCCCGCCCGCGCTCTCGCGGTCGGGGACGGTTCCAACGACGTCGAGATGATCGAGTGGGTCGGACCGGCGTCGTCATGGGCAGCGCACCGCAGTGCGGTGCGCGACCGCGGCGAGTATCCCTGACCGAGCCCTGTGTGGCGGACGGCTGCGCCGCCGTCCCTGGACGCTCTCAGAACGAGTAAGGCACCCTGATGCGACAGTCCCTCTCCCCGTCTCCCACCACAACTCTCAACGGCCAAAGCACTGGACGACGTCGGTCGCACCATCGGTCCGCCCGGTGAGGCGGTCACGGGACGCCGGCGCCCCACCGGGCGGCTGCGGCGGGCGGTCGCCTCCGCGGCGGCCAGCGCCCTGATGCTGGCAGCCGCCGCCACTGCTGCCTGCTCGGCCGGCGGGGCCGGCTCGGCGTCGGCCACAGCTGCGCCGCCTACAAGGCCTACCAGGGCACGAGGGCACCACCGTCACCGTCTCCAGCAGCCTGACCGGCACCGGGAGGCCGAGCGCTTCGAGGGCCTCTGCGTGGAGTTCGAGAAGTGCATGGGACTCAACGTCGAGCACACCTGGCACCCTGAGCTGCGCTCCCAGCCTGCTCAACGGCTCGGGTGCGACCTGTCCACCAGCAAGGGGCTTCGCCGTCGAGCCAGGACAACCCGAGAACCCTGCCTGACCCTAGCGATCGTGCCGCAGCCGGGCATGGTAGGCTGCTCGTTGACACCGGCGTGGTCCACCCGCCGCCGAATACAGTCAACAGCAACGTGGAGGTTGGATGACTCGGCACTGGATCCAGGTGGGCATCCACGCCTCCGTGCCCTATCGCCGCCCCGCTCATGGCCCTCGGTGAAGTCCCTCGTGTGGTACTCGCCGGATGCCTCAAGAAGGCTGGCATGAGGTGCCCAGCACCTGGGCGAGCCCGGAGGCCCCTCACCCGCAAGGTCCGCGCCGACCACCCCTGACGGCTCCCGGTGACGCCCTGGTGCGTGGGCGCCTCCGACGGGGAGTCCACCGGCTGGGTGATGACCGACCGCTTGAGGACACCATGCTCTCCACACAGGGCTCTGGCGCCTACGAGACCTGGGCCTCGCACTGGTGCCCACCGACCCACGGGCGCGGTGAGCCCTCGACACTCGTTGAGTCCCTGGTTCTGACCGACCGGAGCGTGGCCGGCGGGCGCGCTCGATCATCCGCGGACTCTGCGCAGGCCGGGGCCGACCTGGTTAAGGGCGCCGCCCGCATGCTGCACGCCTCCTCCCTTGAGAGCCGCTTCCCGGAGGGCACCGCCATCACCGACGCCGACGGCGCCAACTCGGTGACCGTCCAGGCACCCAGCCCCTCCGTGGTGCCACGGAGGACGCCTCCGCGAGCCCGACGAGTTCCGCACAGGCCAAGACCGCCGCAGCGACGTCGTCGGCATCGCCGTCGAACGGTGTCAAGGTCTCGGCCTCGTCACCCCGGTCGGACCGCGGTTCGACGCCGTACTGTGGGCACCCGACCAGCCTCGTGGGATTCACTCGCCTCGAGGCGGCCAATCGCGGTCATGGAGTACCCTGACCTCCCAGGACTGGGCCCCGCACGCGGATGCGGCGATGGGTGGGGTGGCGACCGCCCATCAGGGCTGACCCGGACCTGGCGCCCAGCGACGTCGGCAGGCGCGCCACCAGGTTGCTTCAGTCGCGTCAGACGACCGTGGAGATGGATGCCCGGACTCGATGCCGGTGGCGCGGCGGCAGCGCCCGTGGCTGGGGCTGAGCCGCTGGTCGACCAGCAATGAGCGCCGGGAGGCGCTCGCGCAGGGCGAGTCCGCCCGGCCGAAAGCAGAAGTAGGCGGGTAGCCGTCCGCGCGCGTCGGGCCGGGGAACGACGTCGGCAGCCGGAACGCGCCTCGAGGCGGCGCGCGCCCGGCGGCTACTGCACGTGCCTCGGGTGGTACTGGCCGGGTGCTGACCGCACTGCACGGGGGTGGGACCTTCGTGGACTACACCCATGTCCCAGGCAGTAGCCCCCGACCCTCGTGCAGTCCGGCGGGGAAGGGCGCCGTGGAAGCCGACGGGGTGCCGTCGGGCCGCGGAGTGCTGCGCGGGCGCGGGAGAATGCAGCCGCTGCAGCCCGGAGCATTGATCCGTGTAAGGCGGGTCGATAGCCTTGGATCCCCAGCGGATCAAGGAGGACTCATGGGACTGGGATGGTTTGGCGCACCCGAGCACAAGCGGTGGCTCGCCTACGAGACTCACGCACTGCTGCACTACGCGCGCGCCGCGCAGGTGCCCACCGGATTCGGGTGGATCGGCGAGGACGGCGAGGTGGACCCCTCTCATCCCGTGGAGCTGTGGATCACCGGGCGCATGACCTTCGCCTTCTCCCTGGGGGCGCTCATGGGCATCCCCGGCTGCCGCCGCTACGCCGACCACGGCGTGCGCGCCCTGGGCGGCCCCCTGCGCGACCCGGTCAACGGCGGCTGGTACTCGGCGATTCACCCCGAGCCCGACGCCGAGGGGCGCGGCGTCCCGATCGACCCCGAGGCCCGCAAGGAGTGCTACCAGCACGCCTTCGTGCTGCTGGCCGCCGCCACCGCGACGGCCGCCGACCGGCCCGGCGCCCACGAGCTGCTGCGCGACGCCATCGCGATCCAGGACCGCTACTGGTGGGATGACGCGCAGCAGATGCCGATCGAGTCCTACGCCTTCGACTTCACCGACCCTGAGGACTACCGCGGCATCAACGCCGCCATGCACACGGTCGAGGCCTACCTAGCCACCGCCGACGTCACCGGCGAGGTGCGATGGCTGGAGCGGGCGCTGAAGATCGTCGACTTCGCCGTCAACGTCCAGGCCCGACAGCACGGCTGGCGCCTGCCCGAGCACTCACAGCACCTCCTGGGAGCCGCGGCTGGACCACAACTGCGACGAGCCGGCCCACCCGTTCAGGCCCTACGGCGTCACGCCGGGCCCACGGCCTGAGTGGGCGCGCCTGACCGTGCAATGTTGCGCGGCGCTCATCAACCGCTCCATGAGCGCGCCGGACTGGATGCTGGATGCCGCCGAGTACATCTTCGAGCAGGCCCGCACCGACGGCTGGCGCATCGACGGCGCCCCCGGCTTTCGTCTACACCACCGACTTCGACGGCAAGCCGGTGGTCCACGAGCGCGCATGCACTGGGTGGTCTGCGAGGGCATCTCCGCCTCGGCTGCCATCCGCCAGGCCCTGCTCGACGACGGACGCGGGGAGATCGACGTCGAGCACTACGAGCACCACTGACCGGGCCTGGATCGACTACGCCGAGGAGTTCTTCATCGAGGCGCCCGGGGTGTAGACCCACGACCGACTCGCGACAACCGGCCCTCGACCCGCACCTGGGCCGGGCACCCGGACATCTACCACGCCCTGCAGGCCATGCGTCATGGCGCGCCTGCCGGTGTGGCTGGCGATCGGGCAGGCCCTCTGCCGAGGGCGGCTCGACGAGCCGAACTCTGCTGCCGCCGGCGCGCGCCAGCAAGTCGCACCGCCGCGGGTTCTTCAGCAGGTCCCTAGGAGCCGGCGCGAAAGCGGGAGAGGCTCTCAGCGTCGAGGGGTAGGTCGCGCGGTCGTACCTCTCCCTCGACCGCGCGACCCACCCTCGACCGCGCGACACAGGCAATGACCGCGACGTCGACTCGCCGGTGGGCTCGCGGTGACCGCAGGGCCCACCTGGAGATGGCAGGTTCAGCTCTGTCGCGCCTCAAGGCGCGGCCTGAAGAGGTAGACAGAGCGGCCGAATGTGGCGGTCTTGAAAACCGCTGTGCGCCCTAGCGCACCGGGGTTCGAATCCCTCCTCTCCGCTCAAGCACTGAAACGCCAACGAAAACCCACCAAAGCGTCAGTCAGGTGGGTTTGGCGACGTTCTCGTTGCCGGCATGTTCGGTGACCACTGAGTGCAAACTGATGATTCTCCAGCCTGAGAACCAGTCCCGCGTCGTTCTGACGTTGCGGTTAACCATCCGGCGATGGTGGTGTCTATGTCAACACCGCGAGAGGTGTAGGGACAGACTCGGCCTTAGTTCGGCGAATATATCATGATAGGCAATGGAGATACCTTCCGAAATATCGACTCCACGAATAAGGGGAAGGCATGACAGAAGACTCTTTGGCCACACCAATCAGCGCGCGGCAGTGGATCGGGTTGTGCGCGTTGGCTGGAGGGTACTTCATTGCACTCCTTGACCTGACAATTATTAACCTCACAATTCCTTCGCTAACACAGGATCTGCGCGCATCCGCAGCTCAGGTGTTCTGGACGGTCAACAGTTACGGTCTCGTTCTTGCGCTAGCAACCATCCCGTCAGGTCGTTTAGGTGATCGATTCGGGCACCGACGCCTGTTCCTTCTGGGTACGCTCATCTTGGCAACCGCCAGCCCTCGCCTGCGGGATTTCTACCTCTCCTTTCGTTTTGATTGCCGGACGGTTTCTTCAGGGACTCGGTGCCGGCATGCTGGTACCGCAGACTCTCACGCTCATCAGTGTCACCTTCCCTGAAAAGGTTCGTGGGCGCGCAGTCGGCATATGGGGAGCAATTGCAGGAACTGCGTCCGTCGTCGGCCCTCTTGCAGGCGGACTGTTGATTGACGGCCTCAGCTGGCGCTGGGTCTTCTTCATCAATCCCCCGATTGCAGTTCTCATCGTGGTTCTAGGCCTGCAAAGTCTTCCAGCCGAAGCGACCCGGTCCGCGAGGCTTGACCTCGTGGGCACCTTCCTTGCAGGCGTCGGCCTTGTGGCACTCCTCTACGGATGCCTGCAAGGCCCCTATGCGGGCTGGGATCTGCCGACAATTGCTTGCCTACCGTTCGCTGTGTTCTGCTTGTTCGCATTCTTCTGCTATGAACGTCGGGTAGATCCGGTGCACGCAATTTTTCCGAAGTCTCTTCGTCAGAATCCACGGTTCCTCACCGCCTCGGTGTTCGGCCTCTTTGCTTCCTTTGGCGTGTTCGCTTTGACCTTCCTCGTATCGAACTACATCCAGTCTGTGATAGGTCAAGCGGCGTTCTGGGCAGGGGTGGTTCTCGCGCCAGCATCGATTGCATCTGTGCTCACAGCACCTATTGCGGGTCGCTGGATTGACAGAGGGAAAGCCTCTTGTTCTACAGATCGGCTTCGGAGGCTCAGCGTTGGGAACCGCTTTGAGCATACTGATTACTGCTACGGAGGCTTCTTGGATGTGGTTCCTAGGAGCTACCCTCGTTTTCGGTATCGGAAATGGGTTCGTGATCGCGCCACTGACAACAGTAGGTATGTCTGCACTTAGGAGTGATGAGTTCGGTGCTGCTTCATCTTTCCTCAATGTTCTTCGTCAAACCGGCCCCGTGCTAGGGGGAGCCGTTATTGGCCTCTTGATCCAGTTGCTTGCTGCTGTGCCTACCGAATCCGACCCGCTGGGACTCTCAAGTGTGACCGTTGCTTGGGTGTTGGGTGCGCCCTTGCTGCTATTTTGTTGTCGGAACCTTTGTGTATTCGTTTGTTCCAAAGTCGATAGTGTCAGCAATTGATTGAGGCGGTGCCGTCCCTGGGGACACCACGAGCGTGTAGCCGTATCTGGAGTAAGCCGGCAAGATCTCCGCTCAGAACTTGAGAACTTACTCGAACCCTCGGCAGCGGGTGTGCTGCCGAGGGTTCGAGTGTTGTGGGAGTGGGGAGATGGGAACGGCTGTAGCGCGATCGTCAGGTGGAGACTTCGGGATGCGCTCTGGGTCAGCTGTAAAAGTGGACTGGATTGTACTTTCCTCCATTCAGAGGGTTGTGTGCCTGATAGAAGTAGCGAGTGTCCTCGAAGGCTCGTGCTAGGCTGACGCATTTTGTGGCCCCTGGGCCGACTGAAATATGATAGTTCGGCCCTCGTCGCCCGTTCGATGGTGCTACGGTGACTCCCGCATAATCCGTGGCAGTACTTGTGACGCAGAATCGGTCGTTGGCGTCGTCGTAACTGACCTTTGTGTATCCTCCTGTGCCATAGTCGGTTGGTCCGAAGGAGTTGGCAGACGCTGGTGCGGCTACGGCAGCTGCTCCTAGAAATGCTGAGCCTGACTGCTGCGGTCTTGATGAGGTTTCGCTTTGTGAATCGCATGGGGATCCTTCTGTGTGGCGTTGAGGTCGAGGATGACGTCGCGTTCTTTCTTGCGCCACCATGAAACCGCAGAACTCGCCCTGAAGGTAGGGGGATCAATCCCCTGTGGTTCGCGTGTGAGGTGCGGTTGTGGGGCGTGCTCGATCCCTCGGCGGCCGATGCTGCTGAGGGATCGAACCTGTAGGGGAGGGATGTGCTGTGATCTTCGGGGGTGCTTCGGGTTGCTCTTGGATCAGCTGTAGAAGTTGACCGGGCTGGCGCCACCTATTTTGAAATAGTAGTAGCTATTCTCGTATGCGCGTTCCAGGCTGATGCATTTTGTTTGACCTCCAAGGACGTAGAAATTAAACTCTGGACCGCGACCTCTTGTTGCGGGGTAAATACGGACGTTTGTTGGGAAGAATGGGTGACCGGCCGGTGACGCAAAACTGATCAGCTCCATCGTTGTAGCTCACCATTGCCTGTCCGCCGGTGCCGTAGTCTGTCGGTCCGAATGAGTTCGCTGACGCGGGTGCTGCAACCGCTAGTGCTCCAACAAAAGCTGAGCCGATGGCTGCGGTCTTGATGAGGTTTCGCTTTGTGAGTCGCATGGTGACGTCCTCCTTTGGGTGGGGATTGAAGTTGAGGCGACTTGATGTTTGTCGTCGCATGACTATGAGACCTCGAAAATAGTGAGAACGGTAGGGGGATCAATCCCTTGTGGCCTACCTACAACAAACTCCGGTGTGCAGAGCGGTTGTTTCGCACCGGCGTTGTGTGCTGGCTACATGTGGCTGGGCAGCCTGCCGCGCTGGCTGCCTGGAGGGCTGCGCTGGGGCGGCCTCGGCTTCGTCGTCGTTGACCGACGATGCTCGCCCGAGCCTCCTGCTCCGGTTGACCTGGCTCTGCGGTTTGCCCACGGGGGCGTCCTCCCGGTAGGCTGCCCGTGCGTCCCACGGCACGGGCTGTGGGAAGGCGATGGAGATGTCGCATAGTGGCCTAGTGCGCCTCCCTGCTAAGGAGGTTGGGGTGGAAGCCCCTCGGGAGTTCGAATCTCCCCATCTCCGCAAGAACGGAAGCCCCGGCACGCAGCAGCGTGGCCGGGGCTTCGGCGTTGGTCCAGCCATGGCTGCCGAGGGGGCTGTGCCCGGCCGGCTTCCTTCGTCCCGACCGAGTGGTCGACGCCCCTCAGGTCGAGGGCTACGCTGACAGCGATCCATCGAGCATGCTGGGAGTGAGTGGGCCTTGGCCAGCACGCACAACCGAAAGCAGTCGGCCGTCGGGTACGCGCTTATCGGCGGCTTCGTCCTCCTCTTCATCCTCCTCAACTGGGCGGGCCCCGGGAGGATCCTGTTGCTCGTGTCCGCGGTGACCGTCCTGGTGGCCCTGCTGTTCATCAGGACCCGGTCGCGAGCGCTATGCTCGCCGCAGTCATCCTCATGGTGGCCCTGCCGTTTGTTGCCCTGCGGACGCATGCCGCTCCGCCGCAGGAGCCACCGGCCCGTTGGTGATGCTCGTCGGAGTCGCCTGCTGGAGGCGCTGGAAGCCTCGGAACGGCTCGCGTCCCCGTGACGCCCACGAATCGGCTGCGGCGACCACATGCCGCCAAGCAGGAGTGGGACATGTCCGCCCCCTTTAGAAGCCGTGTTGACTCACGTTGCAAGTTTCCCACCGGTTAGTCTTCCGGGGTCGGATAAAGACGGCATCGACTGGCCGCATTTTCGACTCGCCCTGTCAGCATGAATGAGCCGAAGCCTCAGCCAAGGAGAACTTGTGACCGAGAAAACACCGCAGGACGTTGTTGCCCACCATCTCGCCGCGCTGGAGCAAGGTAACCTCGCCAATTTGATGGCTGACTACGCGGAGCACGCCGTCATGATGTTCCCAGACCGCAGCTTGCGTGGCCACGACTCGATCAAGGATTTCTTCGCTGAGGCTCTGGACCAGTACGGCCGGCAAGCGCTTGCCGGAGTCGAGGTCCTCCGCCAGGACAGCGAAGGGGACATCGTCTACGTCGTCTGGGTGCAGCACCCCGACACCCCTCAGACGATGCGCGGCTGTGACACCTACCAGGTGAAGGATGACCGCATCGTCCTGCAGGCAGTGTTTGACGCCTGACATCCACTGAGGACTACCTGGAAAGAATAGAGAGGAAAGAATATGTCGATGGATGAGCTGACAGTGCTCCTGGACAAGCAGGCCATCAAAGAGGTCACCGACCTTTTCTCCACACTCGATGACGAGAAAGCCGTTGCCGAGCAGATGAAGCTGCTCACCGATGACGCCGAAATCACAGCCTATATGGGTGACTCCCTTTACTCCTCCATGCGGGGCAAGGCTGATATTGAAAGCACTTTCACTCGCCTGCTCGGAGATTTCGACGGCGTGTATCACCTGAACGGTCAGCTCACTCTGAACCGGCTGACGAGGGATGAGGCTGAGGGGATGCTCTACTGCCACGTTGTACTTGTCGAGAAGCAGAATGATAAAACCATCATTCACAACAACTACGGTCGTTACGAGGACAGCTACGTTAAACGAGACGGGCGCTGGCTGCTGAGGAAGCGCACCGCTCGCTTCACTGTCACCGACAGCCGTGAACAGGAGGGGGCGGCCTCCGAGTGAGGCTGGGCGCACTTGACCGAACCCTGGAGTCAGCCCCGCTCAGAGTGTTCGCCTCTGGCCGATCGGGGCGCCTATGTGTCCCTCTCGTGCCGATCCGGGATAGCGTGATGCTGTACCCGACTGAGAGGAACCCATGTCTGACCACGACGCAACCCAGCCTCCGGCCTCCGGAACGCCCCCGCCCCGGTGAGGGAGAGACGAGTTCAACGCCCGGACCGTCCTCATCAACCAGGAGATGCACGGGTCAATTTACGGCTGACGCCAACGACCGATTCACCGTCACAAAAGTACTTTACCTGGTGCGAGTCACCAGCCAGCACCATCGAACGGGCGAAGACCGAACTATCTATTTCGAGTCGGCCAGGGGCCGCAAAATGCGTCAGCTGCTGAGCCTTCGAGGACACTCCTTTACTTATCGGGCACACAGCCCTCTGAATGGAGGGAAGAAGTACAATCCGGTCCACTTTTGTGGCCAGGCGCATCCCGATCTCACCTGACGATCGCTTTCTGGCCATTCCCATCCCCCCGCCACATAACACTCGAATC
>BNJU01003464.1_pt1 | contig 28971 bp, 56 predicted proteins | sample 8539281 | NCBI WGS metagenome assembly BNJU01 (sample SAMD00202456, study PRJDB9452) | human saliva metagenome | isolation source: human saliva | place: Japan
CGGTCATCTTGGGGAGGCGGCTGGGCTGGCGGCAAGGCAGGCCGCCTGCAGGTGAGATTTGATATTCAATTTAATTCCAACAGAGTTAATGATCGCAGGCGGTAACAGGAGGTAGCGGCAGTGATACAGTTTGCATTTATGTATCTGGCGCCTGTACCCGTTCGCCCGGTCAAGATTTCACGGATGCCTGCCGAACGTACCGTCAACCCAATGGCGGGCCTGTGTGTCTTACCCTGCAAGGCATCCGGCAGATACTGTTGAGCCGCCACATGCCCTGGCTCGTCGTGCGAACATATCCGTCACCGTGCCCGCCGCTGCGCAGTGCGTCTCTCGATGAACCGGAACTCTGCCCTGGAAAGCCCAGTGCGTGTTAACCCGCTACCGACACAGCCGTTATGCCGCATTTGACGGTGCTGCCGGGTAGATCACCGCCTCGCGACAGAACAGGCGCCTCCGGCACAAACCGCGCCACCGCGCGGCGGTTGCCACCAAAACGCCCGCGGATCGGCAAGACCATCTTCACCGCCGCAACCGCACCGCGCCACAAAACGCGGGTCGCTCCTTCACATCGCGCCAGATATTGACGGCGCATCGGCGCCGGAACCGCGTGCGATAGCGCTAATCACGTCGTAAAGCGACGCCGCTCCCTTTATCGTAGCGAACGGCAGCACGCAACAGCCTGGGCATGATGCCGAGTACTGCAGACGGTCTCGCTGGGCTTACCTCTCGCATTCCGCGTTCTCGTCCGGGATTCGGCCTGCTCCATTTCTCGCTGAAGGCTAGGCGCGGCCGCGGCCGCTAAGACGCGTCGGGCGACAGCGCGCGCATCACCACCCCGATGCGCGGCCAAAGGTGGGCGCGGGCATCTTCATCAATTACGGCGGCAGCACGTTGAACCCGCGTCTTCTTTTGAGCGCTCGGGTCACAGCACTCCAATGTCGGCTGGCTCGAATAATGCACTCCTGAAGCGCGCGCGCACGTGAGCAGAAGAGGCGAGAATCACGCTAGCAACGAGCTTTCCGTCGTCGCCGCCACAAGAATAACCCAGCGGTCTTTCAACTCGCGCGAGCATACTGCTGGGCCTTCGCAAACCGGTGAATCTCGTCAGAGAAAAAGCACCGCCAGAAAGCCGTACATGTCACGGTCTAACGGCGCCTGGTCCCATAACAGCGCGAACGTCTTTAACTCCGGCGGTGTTAGCGGAAAGTTCCGGCGTACGTTGCGCCCCGGCGCACGCAATCACTGCGCGCCAGCGTAGTTTTCCCTGGTGCCGGGAGGCCGTACAGACTAGCGATGGGCGGGGCCCGGCTGGGCCCGGCATGATCTGCTCCGGCGAGTGCCGCAGCGGCGACCCTGGCTCCAGTAGACGGGCGCCTGCCCCGAGCATCTCGTCCGTTCTGCGGACGCATCCGCACCGCCAGCGCGCTGGAACCGCGCGCTGGCGTGCAGTCTTAGAACTTGACGCGGTCCTTGTCATCAGGAAGGCCAAGGTCAAAAGCGAATCTGCCATGCTTCCAACTCGCCCACCGCGTATCCGCTCGATGGGTCTCGCCTCAGCTAACCAGAGCTTCGCCCCATTTCTGCATGGACAATAGAAGACCCGCGCGCGCATCAGTCGGTACAATCACCACCAACTGATTTCGTCTTCAAAGTACATAGTCAACCGATAATCCCCCACCGACGTCGCCAGTACCCAGCGAGAGGTCCGGAAGTGCCTCTGCATGCCTTCCATGGTTCCTCCATTGTTCGTAATTGGTTAATGTCTTTACGAATACGGCGAAGAACTCAGTGGGTCTAGTCATCGTCTCGCCTGGCGGTGGGTAGAACTTGCAATGTCCCAGTTCTGATTGTAGTCGTCGAAGTGAACTGCATTAGATTCGTCAAAACGATGCGGCCGCCACCTCTCGCCCGCGCGATAACCTTCGACCCTTGTTTCATCAGGCATATGTAGCGTGCTCTGCAATCTCTCTCGCGCAAGCCGCATCGATACGTAATGCTGGACGATCAGTATGGCGCGTTTCAGCCTGCGGACCGCGTTCTTTGAGCTCCGGGGCCGAGTCGCCAGTACACGCTGTTTTGTTTTCGATTGTATCTGCGTAGCATGCGTACATTGTATTGCATGATGTCAAAGTCGGCCCGAGGGTTTCGCTATCGAGAATGAGGCTACCGAAGCGCGTCATTAACGAGTTCAACCTGCATGTCGGCACCGAAAACTCCTGTTTCAACACGGGCGTGTATCCACTGCGAGCTACGGACAAAGCCTGCAGAGTGGCTCGCTGACAGCGCCCGGAGCCGCTTTCGACCACGACGGGCGCCTGCGCTCTTTTTCGCATCTCCCGTAGAGTGTGCGAATTGACTGACTGGCGAGACGCGCATTAATCTCCAGCGCGCGATTTTCTACCCTCAAAAGGCGCGAGGTTAGCGCGGTCTTATCCCGCCATTTTCGCCAGCTGAGCCGCCGTCCGCGCGGGTAAAGACCGACGAGCGTGCAAGATACGGCTTTCTTCAATCGTCTTCGACGATCTTATTATTCTCTAGACACGCACGGATGCGCGGCTTTACACGCTGCAAAACTAACTCGCATGGTATGCTCTTATCCGGTATTCTGGCCAAAATATTCAGATATTTCCCGCGAAGCTGCACGTATGCGGAATCGCTGCCAGCGAGGCAGCCCGAACGCAGGCATATCGTTTGTCAGGGTAAGTCTCCTGCGCTCGCTGACCATCAGAGGCCATAGGCGTGGTGGGTAGTGGTCCAGCATGTAGATGCGAACTTTTTCGGGGTCGGTGAAACGCTCCACCAGAAAGCGTCGAGTATTTCCGCCCGAGTGCGCAGTCACCGCGCGGTGCAGGGTTCTGCAGATAACTCGCTGCTCAACAAACCATCTCCGGATAATGCAGGTAAATGACGGTATCAGCACGCTCCATCAGACGCGCTCATGTGCCTGCGAATACCGCCATTCTGTCAGGTCCACGAATCCTGCGCGCGCGAGCTCATCCACCTCTCGCTTCAAAACGCTGCTAGCGTCCAGTTCTTCGCCAGTGCAAAAGAATCCATTTCGGTATGCGGCAGCTCAAAATCGCCCACAAGTCTTCCCGGCAAATGTGGTTTTACCGCCGCCGCTTGTGCCAGCGATGAGGATGCGCCTGCTCCTGCCTGCTTTCGTGCGAGATTTTCCAGAGCAACCAACCCATACACGAATACGCACCAGAAACAGCAAAAGCAGGCTGCGCATGCACTCGCAGTAGCTGCAGCCCGCTCTCTCTGTCAGCGCTCACGCAGTGATTTTTCAGACAAGAATTACTTCTCGTCTCGTCCTTCTTCTTCGCCGAAATCGACGCCTGCTTCCCTTTACGCTGCTGCGGCGTGATCGGCGCAGGTGCGGCAGTCATGCAACAGGTCATAAGCGATTACCGGTCTTCGGTAGCACTAACCTCGCGAATCGACCAACCCCGCAATAGCGCGCGCGAGATAATACGATCCACCCGAACGCGATACCGCCCATCGGGGGTGCACGTACTTGAAGGCGTCCAAGCAAGGCGCCGAACTTTCTCGCGCTTCTTCAATCGCCCACCCTAAGGCGACTTTCGCAAAACAGCGTTCCTGCACGGCGCGGCGGGTGGATATCGGATAGAACCGCCACCGATCTCGTTGGCGTACGGAGACAATATCGTGAGCGGTGCATGCCAGCGCGAACCCGTGATCCTTGTCAGGTATCCGTACCCGAAGCTGGCAGCCGTGAAGGCGTGGTGCATGGCAGTCCATGCAGGTGCGCAGCGACATCTCCTGACCCGGCAGCCTCTGCGGCAGACTCAAAAGAGGCGCATCCACGAAATCTACGCGAAAGACCACTCGCCGTCCTTAATACAGCGTGCGCGTGACCGATCTCAACACGCGGCGCCAGCGAGCCGCAACGCGCTCGCTTAGCCTCACCAGCGGCGAAGAGATGCAGTCGGCTGGCCTCCCGGTTGCTGCGTGGCAAGACCCGCGCGTTCTTCATCGGTGATGTTCTTCGCAACAAGGGCCGGTCAGTTCGCCGTCTTCCTGCATCGAGTTTGATAGGCCAGGCCCGCTTCGCACCACGCCGCTTCTTTGCCCATTCCTGCACATGCATCCAGGGTGCGGCGCGGCTGAGTAGCACCACTGGGCATCACCGCGCACCCACGTAGGGAGCCATTTCACACACGGAACGATGGTGTTGGCAAGCGTCACAGTAGATTCGGTCCGCTCAGAGACCAAAACGCAGATCCTGGCTTGTCGGTACCGTGCATACTTCCATCAGCTTCGGCATAGGTCATACGGCGACTAGGACGGAAACTGCATCAATCAGGTTCCAGACGGCCCTACACGCGCGTCTGCCCAGGTCCGGTACTGTCGTCCTGGTCTGAAGCGATGCTCAATATCGAGCTGAGTGAACCCAGGCTGACGGTCCGCACGGAAGTCCTCATCGCGGTAGCATCGAGCGGGACCTGGCGATGCTTCTCAATGCCGCCCACCTGCAGGAGCGCTTGTTTGAACAGCTGAGGTGACTCGCGGCAACGCACGCAGCAGTCAGGTGCCGACGCGCGGGAACCAGGAAGTCACGGGCACCTTCGAATTGCGAGCCGGTGGAAGTGTTTCGCCTCAAGGTAGCCGTCATCGGCAAGCAGGTGCGCGCGCCGCGCGGTCAGCATCAGAACGCAGGCGCATGATGCGAGCGGAGTTCGAGGCGGCGAAGATCGAGTCACCGGTAACGCAGACGCGCTCTTCACCAAACCTCAACATGCCTCGCCGATCTGGAATGGAAGGCGGTGCCGCGTGTATTGTAACTAACCGGTAGAAACTTCAACCTCAATTTCGCCAGTTGCAAGATTCGCTTTCATTTCTCGCGCTTGTATCACTCTGACCGGTTACACGCAGACGCACTCATTACGCAGGTGCCTGCAACCACCGTCGTGTGGAACACGCGCTGGTTAACGCCCGCGCGATCACCGTCGACAGCGACGCCGCCGTGGTCACGACGACGAGCTACCCAGCCTGGTGAGGGTTACGGTTTCTCCGCCGTTGCGGCGGTGAGCTCGCCATTGCAGTGCGCGGTGCAAGCACTGCATTCTTCATTGCACGGTGGCACCCTCACGACGACAGACGGTAGGCGCCGGGCGTATGCGCTGATGTCGAGATACGCACCTCGCGCGCCATTGTCCCCGATAGCACAGGCCGCCGCGCCACGCACAGGCGTGTGGCGATATCCTAGTACGCATGAGCCGATGCTCTGCGGCGGGTACGCACGCACGTTCAGGCCTTCTCCCGCGGCATCCGGCTCGCGTCCGCAGCAACTTGTCCCCCGAACGGATATCCTTCACCGTGCGTCGCCAGCGCGTTCGCCGTTATCCCCCGTCGCGAAATAAAACCGACGAAGCGAGATACACGCGTCTGCGTATTTGATCTGCTTACCAAATTTGGCATGCGTTCGCCGAAAGCTTCACAGGCGACCACTGCGCGCCCGAAGCTGTCGGGCAACACCGTACGTTGGCGACGCATCCAGCCTTCTGGCTAGTGAGGGCGATGAAAGCACCGCTGAGGGAACACGGGTAGCCTGATGCAAACTGCGAGAGGATGCGTGCGTGTGCGCCACCAGACGGGTGCCAATTTAACCGACAGCCCAACTCCGGGATGGGTTTCTTCCCGTCTCGAGGCTGAGTGACTCATGCTACCGACCGCCCGGAGCAAATCACCGACAACGATTCATGCGTCCTACGAGCACGATCTCGTAGACGGTACCGGTGCAATAATCCAGCCCGCGCGCAATGGATCGGCTAGAGAACTTTTTCCGGGGCGCGGCGGGCAGCCTCATCAATAACTGCAGCAAGTCTCCCGGCATCTCCTGAGCAAGAAGCTCGTGCTCGGCCCTCGTACCGTTCAGCGAGTTCACGGACCTGCCTAAAAGATGAATCCTCGGTACGAACGTCTGTCGCAAACTCAGGGCTGCCTGAGCCTGCTCTTTCAGAGGCATCCAGCTTCACGCGCTGAAGTTCCTGCGCCACCGCATCCGGCGCCAATTTTCTCAAGTTTGTCAATGGAACGCAGCACCGCGGCTGTATCGGTGAGCCCCAGCCCAAGATATTAAAACCCTCCACCGGTTTGCAGGTTATTCACCGAAGTTTGAAATCGCTGGAGCTGAGCGCATCCACAACGAGGGCGAGGGTCGCGATCCGCAACGGAAAGGCGCCCGCCATCACTGCACAACATCAATATCAGCCCGGTGAAACTCAGCGTGCGCACGCCCTCCTGCGTGTAAGCGTTCGCCCGCTTTCACACTTTCTGAATCTGGTAAGCGAGAGAATGGGAAATCCAGGCGCGGCGTTCTCAGCCACGTATCGACGCGAAAAGGCGCGGTCAAATCGAAGTGCAGCGCAAAGCTTTTGCTTTAGCTTTCGCGCGCCGTTGTCATCCACTGCAGACGCGAGAGATCGCGGTTAACTTCGCCCGCTCAGTCTCGCCCTTGCGAGCAGCGTGCTCAGTTGGCGTCTCAACCGAGCGGGTCTCAATCGAAGAAACCAACAGGCTCGAAGGGTCTTACGCCGAGTATCAAGAACGTGGTTCTCAACAGTCATGCAGCAATGGTAAATACTCCGGAAAACGAGACAGCGATGCCTTGCGAGCCATAGTGTTTCTTCCTTGAGGTCAGCAATAATCTGGTTGTGCTATATGAGCAAAGGTGTTTCGCGGGCACAATCTTCTTAATAGGTGACAGTGGATGCGCTCCCTAGCGAGACCTGACGCCGCCTTCTGCGGGCCTGAACCACCAGCTCGCCGTGTGCTTCGCGGCGTCGCGCATCTCGCCTCAGGACCCGCGTCCGCTGGCGTGGCAACGGTGTGTTTGGAAACACCCGGCACCCACAGGTGTATGCTAGGAGAGATGCGCGCGCATCACTGTTGACATACGGTGCGCACTCCTCAAAGCTCGCCCGTACGCGCGCACGTGAACCTCGGCGTGGCACTAACACGGGTACGACGCCTGCGAAAAGAGTTGCATGGCGGTGACCATTACGACTCGACGACATTGCTGCGACCCTGCGCCCGTACCAGTTTGGGCGCGCGTCTCTAAAGTTACAGCCTGTGTTCGTCGTGTTGAAGGCGAAGAGTACGCGGTAGGGCGGCCGCCTGACGCCTCTGTAGAGGCAGGCGCTCGCCTGCTGCCCTGCAAGTTCGAGAATCGTTGAGGCGCAGGCAGACCCGCTGGAGTCTCGCATCGGAAAACAACGCTCCGCTGCCGTTTGTTCCGATGGGATCGAATCAATCGGTGCCCAGATTGCGAGGGCAGCGACATGGTGGGCGACACGCCCGGTATGCGGCAGCGGCTAACAGCCCCGACCGAACGTATCCGGTGAGCTGGCTGAGCAGCGAAGCAGAACCGTGCCGCCAGCGTGAACGCGCCCTTGGCAGCCCGCGAAAGTCGATGGCGTGATAGCCAAAGAGTCGATTGTGGAGCAGGATCCCGAGAAAGATTCACTGGATGAACTCGCACGCGCGCGTGAACCGAATCCGTTTGATGCGTGGAAGCGGGCCCATGCGGAAGAATCCACCCGCCCAAGTCGGCAGGGAGGACGAGCTGTGAGCGTTTCTCCGTACCGCCCGCACCAGCTTCGACCGTGCGTAACCGCCGCGCGCACTCTCCCAGCTGGATGAGCGCAACGCGCCCGCATTGGCGCGCCAAGCAGAGCTGATTTTCCCGGTGCGGAAGAGCTCTCAAGCCCACCAACTGGTCTGAGACCTCCCGCGCCACGACACAGCGATCTTATGCGCGAGTGGAAGAGGGTTCCGCGCAGATCCCGCCGGAGGACGATAAACTGATGCCCGTTTCCGTGCCAAAGGTGATGTCTTCTTTGATGCCTGCAACGCTGCCGAAGCTGAGCAGGATGCGGTCGGCGCCGACAACCTGAAGGTGAAAGAGCGCTACTGGATGAAGCCCGCAGGCTTCTTCCGGTAACCGATGTGCCGCCGCTAAAGCCGCGTTCGATAAGATCCTGACCGCTGGCGTGCGGCAGGGCCGCGTGCCGCGTGCCGATATGCGCCGCATCGACTCTGAGCTGCGTAAATCCAGGGATCGAGATCACGGCGCCGAGGCTGCGAAGTGAAGAAGAACGACCTGCGAAAACCGCACGGGCAAACCTTCGTTTGCACAGATCCAGGATTCTCACCGGCTGAAACCGAGTTGGCGCAGGCCCAGGCATCGGGTGATGAGAAAAACGACGCCAAAGGCGCAGGAGGCACTGGATGCCCGCCGCTGCCGCCACCCTGGAAGGGTTTGCAAACGTAGCACGCTGGGCGCACCGTGGGGCGGCTCACCACACTACCGCAAGAGTGAGCCGCCCTGTTCAGTATATAGTACGCACCTCTTGCGCCGGCTTGAGCCCGTCAGACGGTACGCCCATACACGCCGTCAACGTTCAGTACCACGTTCACCACATGCTCCAGCATGTACCCTGTCCCCCAGTTCAACCGTGAACCTGTCCACCGCTATGTGGTCTTCGGACGTCGCACGCGCGCATCCACACTACTACACCCGAATCTGAGATCACGCGGATGAGGTCATTGAGCAGGCCCCATTACGGTCAAGTCCTCCACCTGAATCTGCACCCGGTGCTGCTGGGGTGCCCACTGAACCTCCGTTAAACGTGGCTGCCTCTCATCCAGGTTCAGTATATTCTGGGCAGTCACGCCGGTGCACTGAAAATACCGCTGAGCCGGGTCACCGGCGCTAATGTCGCCGGGCGGACCGGGCCAGCAGCGGGCGATCTTCGTGAACACCTCAGCCGGCCACAGCACCGTTGTCGCTCACGGCGCTGCGGGTCTGCTTCAGCAGGTTTCGTCAAAGTCGCTCACCTCAACAGTCGGCTCTGTCCTGCTGCTCCCGTGACGCAGGTCAATGAGGGTGTCAATAACCCGCCGTGTGGTCACACAGCCTCGTTCTCGCCAATAGCCCGGCAGGCATGTATTGCCCACATCGTTCTTTATGCAGAGTTTCGCGCCACCTGGCCATCAGCTCCAGGGCTCATCATCTTCTGCAGCGGCAGCTCATTGCGCGCATGCTCTTCGTAAGCGCCTCACGCCCGCGGTCCAGGCGCCTCAGGCGACGTTCTCGTGCGCAAAGATGCTGGCGGATCTTTTGTGCGGGCCAGGAACGCACGAACTTCAGCCAGTCTTCGCTGGGTCCTGCCTCCTCATCCTTCGTGGTCATAATTTCCACGGTCACCCGTTGGCAGCATCGTGCGAAGCGGTACCAGACGGCCGTTTACTCGCCCCGACGTCAGGTGCCCCAGCTCGGAGTAACCGAGCGTTGAGCCGGAGTAGCGGATGCCTCACCGTTGGGTGCGGCACCACAATCTCGTCGGTGTCCAGGGTGTCAGCGAGAGATTCGTAGAACTGATCGGACTCGGGGTTAGAGTTAGAAATTTCGGCGATAGCCTGCAAAAATACCGACGTTGCCTTGCTGCGGTCTGGGTGCCGGGTTCGTGCGCTTGCGTTGCTCACCTGCTCACCGCGTGAAGCCGCCTTATACCGCCAGTGCGCAGCCACCCGTATTCGGCTTCTTCAGGCATCTTATAGGTGCGGATCTGCACCTCTAACGGCAGGTTCCCCGACCCGTACACCGTTCAAATGCAGCGACTGGTAGTTTATTGTTTTTGGGTTTTTAATATGGTCCTTAAAACCGGCCTGTCATTGACGGCCATAGCGAGAGGATATGCCCCAGCACGGTGTAGCATTCGCTCTCCTCTTCCACCATAATGCGCACCGCAAGAATGTCATTAATCTCGTCAAAACTACGGCCCTTTGTTTTCATCTTCTGATGAATCGAGTAGTAGTGTTTAGGCCGGCCAGTCACCATGGCTTCAAGACCCATCTGGGTTAGCGCTCGGAATTTTAGCGGGCGTCCTCCAGGGAAACGCCTCAAGTTTTTGGGGTGCGCTCCCCCACCATGCGCACCATCTCAGCGCTAAATATCGAGCTCATCGCCGCAAATGACAGGTCTTCAAGCTCCCATTTAATCGTGTTCAAACCCAGTCGGTGTGCTAGGGGCATAGATTTTTAGTGTCTCTTCGGCTTTACGGGCCGCCGAGGCCGCCGCCACAAAACGCCAAGTGCGTGCATTGTGCAGACGGTCCGCAAGTTTAATGAGGAGCACACGAATATCTTTACTCATCGACAGCACCAGTTTACGGATGGTCTCAATGGAGGCACGCTCACCGTGGGTCATCCTGTCGAGCTTAGTCACCCCATCCACCAGGTAGGCGACTTCCTCAAATTCTGCGGTGAGCTCTTCCATCGTGTAGTCGGTGTCTTCTACCGTGTCATGAAGCAGCCCGGCCGCCAGCACGGGAGCCGGTGGCGCCATCTCCGCGAGGATCGCGGTCACTGGCACAGGTGAGTAATGTACGGGTCGCCACTTTTACGTTTCTGCCCGCGAGTGGTGCCCTGTGGCTGCCTCAAAACTGAAGAACCGAATGTCCTCCTCAGGATATTGGCAGTGCAGCCCACCAGCGACACAGAAATGTTCTGTGATGTACCAGGGTCAAGATTTTAGCGATGCTGCCGAAAAACCAGCCGGTTAGGCACACGCGGATGCGGTCGCCAGCGCGGTGCGAGACCGCGCACCGGTTTCTTTTCGGCGCGGTTTGAGGAACCACGCTACTGTCTTCAGGGTATTGCGATTCTACGACCATTTTACCCTTTTCCCTCCTGCGAGTTTTCTGGCCTGGTAGCGGTGGGGTGCTTCGTCGGCCCCTTACGCGGCGCCTTGTTGTGCAGCGGCGGCGCGCATCCACCGAAGAAACCCAGTTGTGTGTTTGTTATGCTGCAACCTTGACGATACGTCGCAAACTGTGCCCGGTTATATGGTGCGCGCCCGCGCAGCCTCTCAGCAGCTGGGCAACCCTGGTGCGCAGGGCACTGCAAAGGCTAGCATCTTGATGATGCTAGCTTACCCTAAAGACCGGTGAGTGAAACTAATCGAAATTCACTTCAAACTCTTCGGCTTTGAACGTTTCCGGGTTTCTGCTGCAGACTCGTTGTCGAGTCGGTCTCTTCTTCCCCGCCGTGGGCGCGAGTAGCATCCACCTTCTGCCGCCGCTCAACAATCTTTTTCTCGCCCAGCCGCAGCGCTACCGTACAGCGGTGCCGGGACGAACAGAGTGCCGAACATGCCCACCAGAATACCTACAAAGGCGAGAGGAAAGATCTGCAGGTGCCGCACCAGCATAAACGCACCAATGAACAGGATGGACCCAACGGGGAGCAATCACCACGATCGCAGTGCTGACTGGAACGCACCAGGGTCTGGTTAACCGCGGTTCGTTTCCTCCGCGAAGGTCGCATCCTTACGGTCCATAATAATGTCCTCGAGTGTTCTCACGGATCTTATCGAAAACCACAACAGAGTCAGTACAGCGAGTAGCCCAGGATCGTTAGAAACCAATAATCGCGCTCAGGGTGATTTCGAAGTCCCAACGCCGCGTAAATGCCACGATGTGACCACCACGGTAAAGAACAAGCCCGCAATGGAGGCGACAGACATCTTCCAGGTGCGGAAGTAGAACGCCATACCAATCAGACGCGAAAAATCACGAACGCCACCAGGACCCCCACAGCGCCTGCCGGTCAACGTCAGCACCCCAGGTGGGACCCACATAGGATGAGGTCACGATCGTTTTCGCTCGACGCCGTACGCATCCTGCAGGCTCTTCACTTTTGAGGGTCTCTTCGTCACTGAGTCGTACTCATCTGCGCCCGAACAGTGCCGGGGTGCAGATATAGATGCTACGTCGGAGGCGTCCGGGACGTTCTCCTTGACGATTTTCTCCCCGGTGGAGGATTCCAGTATGAAGCCTTCGACACCGCAAATTCGAACCGCCACGGAAATCGATACCCAGGTTGAACCCGTTTGACCGACCAACGGAAGGATCACTGAGACCGCCATGAGCGCGGCGGCTATCATCAGCCACAGTTTACGTTTGCCAATGAACGGGTAGGCGTTATGCCCGAGTGCAGGCTCATTACCGAACCGCGCAGGAAGACGTTGAAGCTTTACCTCGGTCATGGTTACGCCTCCTTCTTTTCTTCAGGGGTGCCCGTCACGTCTTTATCCTCGGCGGCACGGGCGGCGCGGCGGCGCTCTGCGATCACTCACATAGTCTTCATCCGGTTTGACGGAACGGCCCGGCGCCACGGCACAGCGGGGTTGCGCCCAGCGACTCGGGTGAGAGGCCCGAATGACGGTGCCTGCCAGCGCGGGTATCTCGCCAGCAGGGGTCAGAGTGGGGTGAGTGAACAGAGTACACAACGATCAGGTCGGCGATAGTAGTCAAGCGCAGGTAAAAGGCGAAGCCTTCCAGAACCCACCGACACCACGTACAGCACCACTGCCGCCAGCAGGTTCACGGCCTTCGAAGCGAGGATGGTGTGGAGGCCGTCCAGCCGTGGTTTTGACAGCGGAAGGATTGTGCGTCCGGCGTATCTCATCACGAATACGTTCGAAGTACACAATGAACGAGTCGGCTGTGGCACCAATAGCAAATACCAGGTGCCCGCAACACCTGCCAGGGAGAGGGCGTAGTTCAACGCCCAGCCCAGAAGCACACCATCGCCTCGTACAGATAATACCCGCCACGATCAGCGATGCGCATATCTACAAAACCCGAGCAGGCGGTACCGGAACAGCGAATAAATGAACACCAGCAGCAAGCCGATGAGACCGGTCAGCAGGCTCCACCTTCAACTGCCTAGAGCCGAGGGTTGCCGAGATCTGCTGCTCAGATTGGATCGCTGAAACCAATCGGCAGCGCACCGTACTTGAGCTGGTCGGCCAGGGCTTTGGCCTGGTCTTCAGTAAAGTTACCGGTGATCTGGGTGACTTACCGTCTGAAATAACAGCTTGGGACGTTGGGGAGGACAGCACCTTACCGTCAAGCATAATAGCGAACCGGCTGCGCGGGTCGGCGGGGTTCTGCCCACGGATCGAGTTCAGGCGGGAGGTCACATCTTTGAAAAGTGGTAACCCCTGGTCTTTGAACTCAATGATTTCACACAGCGGCCGGTGGTCACCGCCCTGACCACTGCTTTCCTGGGAGAGGTGAGCTGTTGCAATATCGTTACCGCCGAGCTCAACACGACAGGATGTACTTTTCGGTACCGTCGGTGGAGCAGGCCACAATCGGTTTTCCAGGATCCTGGTTTTCAGCATCCTCACTATGCCCGGCGGTGCAGTCTTTCGCCTTCGTATTCTTTCTGCAACTCGGCGGTGATCCAGTTCTTATCCAGAGTTGTCTCTTAGGTTCCGCGTCCGGCTTTGGGGAGCTTATCGTCCGGTGCGGCTCTCTTGCCCCAGGGGTTGCCGCGCCTGAAACGCGGCCAGACACAGGGCGGAACGACATATTCGCGGAGGCCTGAATGAGTGCACGGGTTTCGCGCGCTAGTGAGTGCCCGGAACGGAAACCACACGTTATTGCCCGAACCGAAGGAGGTGGTAACCTCCCGCCTCGGGAGACGCCCGCGCCATCAACGCGCTGACGGATAATTTCAACTGCCTGGTTCAGCTGCTCTTGGCTGACAGATTCATTCTGCGACCCAGTTAACTTGGGTGAAAAGAATCATCTGTAGTAGCCGCCGAGAGGTCAAGCGCAAGTTCCGCCCCGGCCCGCCCACCTGGAGTGGTGCCGAAACACCTGCGGCCACACAATCGCATGAGCAAAACCATTGAGACGAGGGCGCCTCGTGCGGCTGTGGCGGGGAACGCTCAGCCATGTATGCCCCTTACTAGATTTTATCTTCTCATCAGCAAGAATAGCACCCGTTCTAGGGTGCTATTCTGATTATTGTCTTTATTAATTGAGGTCGTAGCCCTTGGCAGGCTTCTCGGGTGACTCGTCTTCCGCCGTGTCTTTTGCCCTCGGTGCTTTCACGGCTTCTTCCTTAGCCTCCACCGGTTCTTCTTCCGCAACATCCACCACGGTGGCAACAGCGTCCAGGCTAATGGTGATGATCGTTCCTCGGCGATCTCCACGCGCTTTTACGGCTTTTCATGGTCGGTTGAGACGATGGTGCCGTACAGCCCGGCGCGGGTCATAATTTCATCACCAGCACGCAGGTTTTCCTGCTGTCTGGGTGGCTTGCATCTGTGCTTTCTGCCGTTTAGTGCCGCTGTAAATGCCCCAGCATGCAGAAGAGCACAAAAACGGCGAGAAGTATCATCGTAATATCCATGGTGTCCTCTCTGTGCAGGGACGTGTCCCCCGGCGTCGCCCCTACCCGGGAGTGCAGGGATGGTGACGCCTGTGTTCATAGTTTCTCTACTGTACCCATCCTACGCGAGAGCACAGTCTTTCCCTATCGGTTATGCGCTCAGCCGCAGTTTTTCTTGAGAAACTACCCTGCCACGGTGATGTTTTCCCCACTGAAAACAGCGCGACCGTTCCGTGCTAGGGGATATTTCGATGCTACAGGTTAATATCGGGGCTTCTAGCCCCTGGTGCTCCACGCGCAGGTAGCGCCACACGCCCGCGAGGGTGCGGCCGATCAGCCCGCTCACGCACCAGGCGAGGTTCAGCTACTGTCTCCACGGTCCTCGGTTTCTTCACCAACGGCGATAGCCAGGTGGATAGCCCCACCGGTCCCCACCGAACTTGTGGATGAGTCGATTCAAGAACGGCGCGGTCCAGGCGGTCAGCCCGCGCTCATCCACTTCATACGTATGTCAAGGGCGGTTGCCGCGTTGTGGGCGCGTTAATGCTGGGCACATCATTCACAGGCGCCAGTCGCGTACACGGCGGAGCAGCCGGTTAGCGATACGCGGTGTGCCGCGTGGAACGGCCCGCGATCTCTGCGAACCCTCACTGGTGATACTCATATCCATCAGACCGGCACTGCGGCGTAGCACCAGCTCAAGCTCCGGCACGGTAGAACTCCAGATGCCCAGTGAACCCGAAACGGTCACCGCAGCGGCCCGGGGAGCAGCCCGGCACGGGCTGTGGCACCCACCAGGGTGACTGCGGTAGTTCATGGGGATGGAGGTGGCTCCCGCCCTCGTCACCAACCACAATATCCACGCGAAAATCTTTCGTCGCCATGTACAGCATTTCTTCGGCGGGGCGGCTCATGCGGTGTATTTTCATCCAGGAAAAGCACCTCGCCGGGGGTTACGACGAGAGGATGGCCGCTCATCGCCGGAGTGCTGAATAGCTAGCTGGAGGTGATGCGCAAGGGGCATCCATCTCAGCGGCAATAATCATGGCGAGCGTGGTTTTCGCCAAGCCGAGGGCCGGAAAGAAGCACATGATCAGCGCTGCGGCCCCGCATTTTTGAGGCTTCCAGCACTAGGGAAAGCTGCTGCCGCACCCTTTTTTGCCCCACGAAGTCACCAAGCGATTTGGGGCGCAGGGCCGCCTCAATCATTTTCTTTCGGGTTCTTCTTCCATGGCAACCAGCGCTGCTGCCCGGGCACCTGACCGGGTGCGTAACCGCCCGACGGCGTAGGCTCATGGGGTTATCTGTCACGTGTTCTTATCCTCTGTAGATGCTGTAGCTCTCGTGCCTGAGCGAGGATGACGGCATCATCCGATACTACCGTACGCACCACCGGGTGCGGTGTGTTCCCGTGGTAGGGGTGTGTTCCGCCGTGTGTTAGCGCCGCCCAACAGTATTTTGCGCCCCTAAGGAGGCAAGCAGCCCGCGAAGTGCCGCGCCTACCGCCTCATTCTCGGCACCCGGGTTGTGGGTCACATAGGCGTCAATCGCGGCATTAGCGTCTTTTTCAGTCCAGCCCAGGAGGTGAGAGCATCGAGAACCTGCGGCTTCACACAACTCGCCTGGGGAGGGCGGCCACTGCTTCTTCCCTGGCTTTCGCTAAGAATTGAGTTTGCCCGCCAGCTCAAGCACAATACGCCGCGCACCCTTGGGGCCAATACCGAACCTTGGCTAAGCGTCTTATCGTCCCCTGTGGCGTCGCGCATCCACCTCGCTGGCGGTGTACGCTCAGCACAGCCAATGCAATACGTGGGCCAATTCCGAGACGGAGAGCATCATATCGAACACTTCACGTTCGGCGGGTTCAGCGAAACCGTAGAGCGTCATAGATTCTTCGCGCGCAATCATGCTGGTGAGCACCGTGGCGGTCTCCCCAGGTGCGAGGCCAGCGAGCGTACAGGCGGTGGCGTCACAAGCATCCCAAACCCGTTGACGTCGAGGGATGACGCTGTCGAGACCTACATGGCTTACTCCGCCGGTGGTGAGGACGCAATCATAGCTCTCTCATAGGGCGCACTAGGTACTGTTGCTGTGAGCAGGGCGCGCACCTCCAGTATATTAGAATATATTTTCTGAAATCAACCACGTGGCGGCCCGCCCGCGAAAAATCCTTGAGAATAACGGGAAAATCGCGCACATCGTATTCGAAAATAATATCGAAAAATGTGTTGGGTCGCCTACCTGCGGGCCTTCGCCTCCGCCTCTTTTCCACGCCCGCTGCGCTGGAGTGAGCGCCGCACCCGGGCAGTCTGCATGGGCCGGGACCCCTGGTGAGTCTGGGTGTGCGCCGCCAGATTATCGCCTGAACCGATGCCGCCGCCGCGCACCCGTGACAGATGGCAATAGCGAGCGCATCGGCAGCATCCGCCGGTTTCGGCATTTTTTCAAGGCCCAGGATGCGGGTTACCATCCGCCCCACGGAGCCTTTATCGGCCCGCCCGGAGCCGGTGACCGCCGCCTTCACCTCGGAGGGGGTGTGAAAATGCACGGGCACACCAAGCATTGCGGCCGCCGAAATCACCGCCCCGAGGCGGTGCGCGGTACCAATCACAGTATTGACCTGTTCTTGGGCGGGATTCGCTCAGATAGCGAGCGCATCTGGCTTATACACTTTAATCCACTGTTGGGCGGCATGAATACTGCGTAGAATACGCTGATCCAGTGCCTCAGCCGCCTGGGTTCCGGCGATACCGACGTTCACGAAGCGAGGCTTTGCGGTCGGCGGTCATATCGAGCATGGAGATGCCGCAGCGGGTCAGGCCCGGGTCGATACCCATAATGCGTGTGGCACCGGGTACGCGCGGCTCGGGGGGCGAGCGGGTGGTTTTCGCTCATCCGGTTTCTCCTTATGCTGTCGTTGGCTGTCCCTCCGACTCCGGTAGGGGTGCGCCCAGATAGATGCAGTGCCCGGCTCACGGCCCTGCGTGTGCGGGGTGTCCGGCACCGTCGTGCGTTTCTGTGCTTATTCGGCTTCGAGCTGGGCAATAACCTCTGCGGGAAACGTTTGCGTTGGAGTAGACGTTCTGGACGTCGTCGAGTTCTTCGACTGCATCCGCGAGTTTTGAGGAACTTTTGGCGCCGTCAAGGTCGAGGTCTACCCTGCATGGTGGGGCGGAATACGGGGTCGTCGTTGTACCTCAGTTCCGCTTCATCCAGTGCTTTGCGGATTCGGGCAGGTCGGTTGCGGCGGATACGACGGTGAACACGTCGCCTTCGTCCAGTACTTCTTCAGCACCCTGCATCAAGCACGGCCATGAGCACGTCATCTTCGGTGAGCCGTCGGTTTTCGCTACTTCGGCCACGCCTTTACGCTCGAAGAGAACGCCACGGGCCCTGGTCTGCTGGCGGTGCCGTTGCGGGTCATGGCCAGGCGCACGTCTGATGCGGCACGGTTGCGGTTATCGGTCAGGCACTCGATGTACAGTGCGGTGCCTTGCGGGCCGCGTGCCTCGCACATGATTTCCGGTGAGTCGATGGTTTCGCCGGTCAGCCCAGCACCGCGTTTGAATGGCGCGATCAATATTGTCGTTGGGCACCGAGTTCTTTTTGCTTTCGACACGGCAAGGTCGAGTGCGGGGTTACCGCACTGTTCGCCCTCGCCCATGCGGGCGGCTACTTCGATTGCCTTTAATGAATTTGGCGAATGCCTTCGCGCGCTTGGCGTCAATCGCGGCTTTCTTGTGTTTTGGTGAGGCCCATCTGGAGTGACCCGACATTCGTTTCTCCCTTACGTTAATGTTCTGTGCGGGCGCACGTGGGTGGCCGCGCGTCAATACTTTTTCAACTGCTGCCGGCTGATGTGCGCTGGCAGTAGTTTTAGCGGGGCGTTTCATCGCTGATGCGCGTGCCTTGTTCACGAGTGTGTCGTCGATTGTGGCGGGGGTGAATTCGCCGTATTTACGTTTGGCGGCCCTGCTCGATCAGGTAGTCAGAGATTTTGGGGTTTTGCAGGTAGTGAGCCGTGCAGGTAGGTGCCGATCACATTGTGCACGCGCGCGCCGTGCATGGGTTTTCTGCCTTGTTGCCCCTTCGCCTTTGGTGACGGTGGCGGCAAACGGGGTGCACCCGGAGCCCAGGTGGGTGAGCCCGGGTGAGTTTTCAAACCCGATGATGGTTCCGAAGTCTTTGGACCTCTTCAACAATGTTGCCGATCATCACGTTCGTCGCCGCCTACAGTGTGGGCGTCGAAAATCCCGATGCCTTTGAGCACTTCCCCTTCGCGGGTGCGGAATTCTTTGCCGAACAGCTGGTATAGGCCGCAGATGACGAGCATGCGGTGCCGTCTTCGGCGAGCTGTTTCAGGTGTTCGGAGTTGGCGCAGATCTTCTTGATGACGGTCTGCCCGGAGTCCTCGCCGCCGCCGCCAATAATAATATCGACGTCTTGGGGGAATTCGTCGCCGGGGTTGTAGTCGATAATGTCAACATCGAACCCGTGGGCGTGGGCGCGGCGTGCGAGTGAGAGCGCGTTGCCCCAGTCGCCGTAAAATGTTCATGTCTTTGGGGTACAGCTGCAGGATACGCAGAGTTTTGCCGTTGTTTTGGCCCGGCGGCGGGGTTCCGGCGATGGTGTGGGTCGCTCTGGGAAACCCTCTCGACGTTGGTGATTTTTCCGAGTTCTTCGCGCAGGGGCGAGCATTGAGGTGTAGGTGCAGAAGATACGCATGGGTGCCCTGCCCGCTATTGGCGATGAACGAGCGGAGGGCGTCGTCGAGGTCTTCTGCACGTCTTCACGGGTACGCCATCAGTGTTCAGGCGCAGCGCCATATCCCAGGCGCGCACCCCGGAGACCATTTTCACGCCGGTGGCGGCTAGGTCGTGGAAGTCCACATCCCACAGCCAGGAGACGTCACGCCCGTCGGCGTACTGGTCGTTAATCAGGTGACTCATGGTGGCGTAGTCGTGGGAGTTTGCGCGGGCCAGTGAGAGACGGAACCCGCTGGGGTTTTTCACCGCAGCAGCTGCAGCGGACGCCCGTTTACGTTGAGGGCTTTCGCCGCGGCCGAATGCGGGGTGATTTTTGCCAGCTCGTTCACGAGGGCGTCTTGTTGAGTTTTTCGCCCATGACGGCGCGGGTGAGGCCATTGCGGCGGCGGCGTTGAAAAATGTTGCAGATGCCGTAGAGTTAATCTGCCTATGATGCTTTTGGCCCGCCAGGTTGAAGGTCGCGCTGCTGCCGGAGAAGGCGGTGAGGGTCACGTCTGAGTCGGGCAGATCGGCGGAGCGTGCGCCCACGCCGCTGCGCAGCTCGTCGTCTGAGGGAAAGTAGAGCGCAGTTCGTCGTTCAGCCCGAAGTAGCTGATGTTCGTGCCGGGCTGCACGGCTTGAGCGAGCGAGCGGATGCGCGGGTCTTCGCGGTTGAGCACCACGGTTTTAGTGGTTGCGGCGGCTACGGTGGAGAGCATCCTGCGGGTGGTGTCGATTTTCACCGAGCGGTCAAGCTGATCGCGCAGCACGTCTCAGCAGCAGCGCATAGTCGGGTTTGACAGCTTTGACGGGAGTAGGCTGCGTGCGCCTCGTCTAGTTCGAGTACGGCGATGTCTGCATCGAGTTTGCCGGTGAGGCTCATTGCGCCCAGGAGGCCGCCGCCACACCGCGCACGAAGTTGGAGCCAGTGCGGTTGGTGAAGACTTTAAGCCCCTGCGATCTCGAGCAGCTGCACCGTCATTTTTGGTGGTGGTGGTTTTGCTGTTTGTGCCTGAGACAACGACCACACCGTAGGGCAGTTTTGGCGAGTTCTTCGCCACGAATTCGGGGTGCAGTTTTTCCATGACGAGGCCGGGGAATGCGGAACCGCCACCGCGCAGTTTACTTGCGTAGCGTACGCCCTGGCCGAGCAAACGAATGAGGGGGTTTTGACATGCACACTATTTTATACCCTCCCGCACTGTGTAATTGCACGGCTGGCGTTGCTTACTTTGCGGGTGTTAGCGGCGGCTTTTTAGTGTTGCGCCATGCACACAACGGCGCGTGCCGCTATTTCCCGGCGTGTTTCGCGGGAGTAGTAATAATTTTCTGGGTGATTTTAGAAGAGAGCCGTTTGAATATTTACGGTGCTTATGTCGTGGTTCACGGTGAAGGCTGAGTTGTCGATTTCGGCCGTGTTTACCAGCAGGGCGGCGGCTGGGTCGCCGGTGGGCGGTCATGAATTTCCCGGCCGCGCCGGTGCAGTAAAACCCTGCGGTGCCGGTGGAAAGTACGCTGGGGAACTGCCCGAGCGGTTCGGGCTGCCAGCTCGCAGGGGCCGCGTGAGGGCGGGCCATGGCGGGTGAGGCTCCCACGGCTCATTCAGCGGGGTAAGAGGGCGCGCAGTTGAGCGTGGGTGAGCGCTTCCCGGCGGTTTTCATGGTTTCTTGGTGGGCGCTGCGTATTGTGCTGTTTGGCAGCGGGTTTAGCCAGGCACGGTATTTGCTGGGTGTCTGTTTCACCTGCGGCACCCCGCCGATGCGGGTAACAGCGTCTTCGGCTTCACGCACGCTCAGCCCGTCGGGTGCTTGGGCTATGTAGGTTGCGACAGCGGGCGCCTGCTCGTCGAGGCGGCGCGGGGTTGAGGCTTGGGAACTGGTGCCTACTTTGCTGGTCCCGTCGGGGAATGTGGCAATGTAGAGCCGGTGCGGTGTCGCCGCGTAGGCTCGCATCCCCGGGGTTAATGTGCCGGGGTGCAGGTGCGCGGCGTGAAGGGCCGTGAACTCGTCGCGGGCGGCGCATCGTTCGCATTGTTTACCGCTGCGGATGCGTGCTCCTTCTGGGCAGGGCACCCGGCGGGGCGCACCCGTGTTTGGGGTGTTCGTGTTCTCACCGGGTGGCCCGCTCGCAAAGTACCCGGCACAGTAGCGCAGGTGTTCACCAGCGGTATCAGCCAGTAGCCGCAGCCCAAGAAAAGCGCCGGGGGTAAGCGGTATGCGGATGCGCTCACCGCTGGGGTGCCGCTCCCCCGCCGCCGCGGTGAGGGGTTCTGTTTCAAGAACGGGCTGGCGCTCAACCCACCGCAGCTCACGCCAGATGAGCGCCCGACCGCCGCCGCCGCGGGGCCACACTATCGAGCAGGTTCAGGGGCGTCATCCTCCCAGCATACCTATTCCCACCAGGTTCTAATACCCCCCCCCATGAGCCGGGTGCGCGGCTACTTCAGCCACTTGGAGCGGAGCGAGTCTACCTTCTTTACTTTCCACCCCTGGTCTTCCACGTACACGAGTCATATTGAAGTCCTCTTGAATACCCCACGAGTAGTACCGGTTATCGGCTTGACCGCTATCTTTGTTGTACCAGGTGTAGGTGTTGCGTTTGTGCCGTACCGCAATGGTGACTTCTTTTTTATCGTCGCTCCATTTTTCTGAATCGGCCACACGTTTCATGGTGTATTTATATTCACCAACCCAGTACCCTGCTTCGCGCAGCTCATTATCGTTTTTGCTTTGGCCGTCGGGGATTTGTCGGTACGTTCGTCTTTTTCACTGGATTTATCGTACTGATAGTCGGGGGCATACACGTTTTTGGTGTAGTTCTCAATGCGTAGTGTACGCAGTGTACCGGTAGGTTTCACCCATGTATTTAATGAGTGCATCCACCCCGTCAAGCTCACGGGATTTTACGGTGTCTGAAAGCACCGGCGCACCCATATTGTAGACGGGGTGCTTATCGGTGGGCGGTATGAATTTACCGGCGTAGTAGTTGTCAAGCTCCGTGCTGCTCAGCGGGGCGGGTGAACCATCAGGCAGCGTGGGTGCGGGGCGCTCTTTAGTGAGCGGCACACTGGATTTAGCTGATGCGCTCGCTGAGGGGCTGGCTGATGCGGAGGTGCTGATCGTACCCTGATGCGTCGGTTTCTTCGTCGACGTATTCGGCGCATCCGGCGGTTGCGAGCAGGCAGAGCTACGATCGTAAAACTGGTGATTGTTCGAGTAATCTGGGGTCGTTTACCTGTGGGGATGCGGGGGCTCATCGGCGGCTTTCGTGGTTGGTTTGCGGTCAGCTGGGTGGGAAGGTCCGGAAGGAACCTTTGGGGGCGGCGGTACGGGTGGTTTCGCCGTTATATATCATGCCATACTTTACGGTTCAAAAAAATAATCTGACACCGTGGTTTTAGCATGATGCGTTTCACTCGTGGCTGCGGGCGCTTTCTGCCCGTGAAAAATAATGTTCAGGGGCGGGTATTTAGGCTGGGGTGCGGCAGTTTTTGGGCGCTGGCAGCCTTTTTCTGTGTCTGGTTTTTTGCGGGGTTTTAAACAGCACAGTTTACCCTTCTGTAGAGGTTCAACTTACCGATTTATTGTACGCCTGCTTTTCTGTCTTAACAAGGAAATGCGGGGGTTGAATTACCCACAGTCTTCCTTGTTGTCTGCCCGCACAATTACTGGGTTTGAGCGAACCCATCGGCGATTATTTGGCGCATGTCGTCAAGGGTGCGAGACATGGTTTTTGTGTGCGCAATAATGGGCAGAAAATTGGTGTCGCCGCTCCAGCGGGGCAGAATATGCTGGTGCAGGTGGTCGGCTGCCCGCTCCCCTCGACTTTGCCCTGATTCATACCAATGTTGAACCCGTCGTTATGGGAAACTTTACGCAGAACCCGCATGGTGCGCTGAGTCAGGTGCGCCATTTCGAGAGTTTCTTCCTCACTCGCCTGGTCGTACAGCGGAATGTGGCGGTACGGGCAGATGAGCAGATGCCCCGGATTATAGGGGTACAGGTTGAGCAGCGCGAAGGTGTGCTCCCCACGGTACACAATGAGCGATTCCTCATCACTGCGTGAGGGGCGCGTGCAGAAAGGGCAGGTTTTCTCGGTGTGGTCCTGCTGCCCACCACTCACGTAGGCAGTACGGTGCGGTGTCCAGAGCCGCTGGAACGCATCGGGCACGCCGGGCAGCTCGAAGTTGTCGGCGGTGTTCGTGGTGTGGGCATTCTGGTTCTCGCTCATGTCTCTATTAAACCGCACGGCGCACCTGTGAGGGCGCTATCACCCGGCGCCTTTAGAAATAACTGGTGTTCCTGCGGGCGGCCCCATAACCCGGCAGGGCACTAGAGCGCACTGGTCAGTCTGAGATTCTCCCCAGCCGTCGCATAGGTGCGGGGTTTAAGAATCACGCCGCAGGCGCACCGCGATCTTCTGGCGGATCACGGTGAGCGTCTGTTTAGTCTCTTCGATAAGTTCCATGGGCTGCTCAGGCTCACGGGTGTCATCCTCTGCGGTATCGGGGGCACCCCGCCGGGAGGCAAGAAACTCCTGGGTGAGCTCTTCGGGCGGGCGGTGTACCGTACCGTCTCCCATACGGATGGCGAGCATCGCCTTCAGCTCGGCAATTTCGGCGTGAAGCGCCTCAATATCTGCCTTCGTTGCGGCGTGGTCTTCTTCAGTGACTCCGCTAATTTTCTCAATCACCCAGGTGGCAAGCGCACCGGTAATCACACCGAACAGACCAACCCCGTAAATCATAACGACCACGGCAATAACCCTGCCGGAGACGGTCACCGGGTACACATCGCCGTAGCCCACGGTCGCCAGGGTCGCCAGAGTCCACCAGTACGCCGTCCAAATGTCTTTAATGAGGGCACCAGAGGCATCTTGCTCAATGGAGAAAAACGGCAGGGCCGCCATAATCACAAAGATCAGCGTGTACCCGAAGAGTTTAACGGCCAGCTCTGAGAGCAGCTTGTACTGGCGGTTAGCGGTCATGTGAAGCATCGCCAAGAAACTCACAATACGCCAGGCTGGCAGGAGCACAATAGCGAGATTCATGAGGTTGTGCGTGAGGAAGTAGATACGCCGGGGCGCCAGGTAGAGCCGCACACAATAATCAACCGCGAAAAGCGCCCACAGTACCATCTGAAGAATATTAAGAACACCGTCAATCGGCGCGCTAATGCGCGTGCTCACAATAGGCGCAGCGTAGGCAATAAGGTACAGGAGCGAGGCAATAAAAAGCGGTTTATCGGTGCGACGCTCCCATTCGGTAAGTCCTTCTTCGCCGCGGGTAATCTTAGGCCGGCGGGCCTGTTCCGGTTCGGGATGCCGAGTTGGGGAGGGGTCTAAAGAAGTGTTTTCAGGTTCGGGTGCGGTGCGAGTGTGTGGTGTTTCTGCGCCGTTTGCCTCTGCCATGCTGCCCAGTCCTTACACGCTCTTCGTTGAAGCAGATCTGCTGTGAACCGCAGGTTCGTGCGTGAACCTTCTATAGCCATCATATCGGTTTTTCCACACATATCTGCGGATGCTGCAGAACTAGCGTGAGAGGCACCCACTATCCGGGAACGTTGGTTTTTGCATCGGGGATTTGGCCCAGACCAATACACTACAGAGAAGAGCCGCATCTGAGAGACTAGAACCATGAGTTATTCAATCTCTCAGACAGTCCGTGAGCTTGCCGAACCGAAACTGGCAGAGTTCACAGCGAAGCTGCTCCCCACGGTTGATCCGGCACGGATTTTAGGTGTGCGCACACCCGCACTGCGCAAACTCTCTAAGAAGCTGCTGCGTGAACATCCGCAGGAGGTCACGGATTTCATGGCGGCGGTTCCGCATGATTTTTCAGGAAGAAGATCTGCTGCATGTGCTGCTTCTGAATGAGGAACGCGACTTCGCAACCTGGCATACGGAAATTACTAATTTCTTACCATATATGACGAACTGGACTCTTACGGATGCCGTCTCCCCAGCCTGTGTGAAGGGCCGCAATGCAGCCAACCTGCCGCAGCTGGAGCGGGCCTGCCTCGACTGGCTGGTTGATGACCGCGTGTATGTGCAACGTCTAGGCGTGGTAGTGCTCATGTCTCTGCTGGGCACCAAGTATTTCTCACCGGAGCATCTGCGGGCGGTCGCAGCGTTAGCGGGCAGCGATGAATACTATGTTCGGGTTGCTGTTGCCTGGTATTTCGCGGAGGCGCTGGCTCGCCAAGAAACTGCGGCTCTCCCCGGTTCGCGCTCGCCAGTAGTTCCGGCAGCGTCGATTCGCCCGGTTTGCCTGCGGTGACGCTTCGCATGGCGATCACGAAGGCTATCGAATCACGGCGTATTTCGGACGATTTGAAGGCAGAGTTACGACAGATTCGTTCCATGCTCCCCCGCCGTTCCTAGTCCCTGCTCAGAGCAATAGTTTAGTTCTGGGAGTGTGGTCCCCCGTTGCCGCTGTAAAAGGTTGCACTATTTGTTTGAGCTGTATTCTTCGTAGAGCCACAAGTATTCGTCAATGATTTGAAGCCGTACTCAATATCGCTGTGGGGTGCCGCCGGGCTCGAAAGTAGGCTGGTCTGGTTCTGGGGCGTTGGGGTGGTACTCCCAGGGTCGCCCACGTATGCGGGCACCTGCACGGTGCGGGTTTTGAGCAGCTCGGTGAGCTGCGTGCGGCGGGCGATAATGCCCGGGATTGTGACGCGGAAGTGGCGCAACACGTTGCTCAGTTCGTCTTGTTCTTCTAGGTAGCCGGAGATGTTGGGGTGCCGCTGCTCATCCGCCAAGTGTTTGGCGTAGCAGGCACCGCACCAGGTACTGCGCATAGTTGTAGTCTGTATCGAGCCGCGCCAGCAGCAGAATAAAGTTGGGGTAGCTGAGGCGGATGTGCTTCTCCCCAATGTCCGCGATGTCATCAAGGTAGCTGCTAGGGGTGTTGTCGTAGATGTCATGGTCGTGCACTGCCGGGTTCCTTGTCCAAAGTTGAGTGTTCCTTGTCTTATGGTTACATGTTTTCCTTTCAGGCGCGCGCCGCTTCGTCACCTCTAGGCGTGAGGGTGAAAACGGTGCATCTAGACTGTGTTTAAATATGTGTATAGTAGGTACCTGAATACATATGAACGCCTGTATTGGAGCTATTATGACCGATGAACAGACCACAGTTGAGTTACCGAAACAGCATGCGTTTATGTCGCCTATTCTTAGATACTTGTCTGACGGTAAAACACATACGAATAGAGAAATTTATGCAGGTGTTGCAGAGCTGGTTGGTCTTACGCCTGAGCAGATGAACCTTCGGCACCCTACTCAGTTCTATCTTTATTTATTCTGACCGGATTTACTGGGCTTTATTCACGCTAAAAACGGTTAAGGCTACAGCTTCTCTCAAAGAGGGCCAACACGTTATTGGTGAGTACGGGCGTCAATTACTCCGTGAGTTTCCAGATGGTTTACCTGATGATATTATTCAGTCGATTGCACGTAAAGCACGTGAGTTAACCCCACGGTATAGGAATTCTATCAATCCCTGCTAATAAAGCTACTGCCGTTGAAGATAGTACACCAGACGAATTAATTTCTTCTAGCATGGTGCAGCTCGAAACAGCACTTGCCCAAAATGTTTTGGAACGTATTCGTAACCTCTCCCCCAGCGGGTTTGAGCGCTTGGTGGTTGATGTTCTGCTGGCAATGGGCTACGGCGGTAGTGAGGGCCGCGGCATGGTTACCCAGGCGTCTAATGATGGCGGTATTGACGGTGTGATCGACCAGGATGCGCTGGGGCTGACAAAGATTTATGTGCAGGCTAAACGCTATGGTGAGAAGAACTCGGTGGGCCGCCCCGAGGTGCAGTCATTTGTGGGCGCGATGCACGGGCAGGCATCACAGGGAGTATTTATTACTTCCGGCTCGTTTACATCCGGCGCACGGGAGTATGCACAGAATCTTGGCGGCGGGTTGTCTCTAGTGCTGATTGACGGGGAACGTCTGGCACGTCTCATGATTAAGTACCGTGTGGGCGTGCAGGTAGCACGCACCTATACGGTTATGAAACTTGACGAAGACTTCTTTGAAGAATCCTAAACATCGATAAAGTTGTGGGCTAAAAACTATATGATATTTCATCCCAAAATTTTATTCAAATCACCGGTCAGAATATACACCAATAAAGTCGTTCAGCATATAGCATAATATGCATCATTAGATAACTAAATCTACAAAAACAGTAAAAATATTTTACGACAGTACCCACAAAGACAGCCAACTAGAAAGAGCTGTACTACGCTTTCGACGCGCCCCAATATCCGAAGAATTCCTAATACCAGATTCATACTTTATGGAAAAACTCAAGTAACTGATCTTGAATTCTTCAGCTATATCAAATCGATTCATAATTTCTAGAGTCTGCGCTTCAATAGATTGTCGGTCTAGATCATGTTTTCTAGCAAGGTTTACACATTCCTGGAAAGCCATCAACCAATTTGAATAATCACTCAACCTGTGAATCAAGCTCCATATCCCATAAAACATTAATCAGCGTATACATATCAACAATGTTAGACCACCTGGTGCGCCTCAGGTTAGCCCTTTTCAATATAATCAAGTAAATTTAAAAATCTTTTAGACCCATCTTCATATTTAAAGAAATTACTTGATACTTCTTCATAATTCTCGTCTAGAGAATTCTTTTTATTAGAAATACCAAATATGCATGCCAAAAAGACTTCAGCGAAAAACTCAATGTCTCCACCACGCCTGACGTGCTCCGCTAAATAATCCGGTAACATCACCGAAGGAAGGTTCATGCAGTCCTTTAGGAAATCCAAAAATTCTCCAGGGTACAATGCATTCCGCAGTTCTTGCGGGTCAAGCGTCATGTTAACCCTATTTACCCTAGCAAAAACTTCCCGTATTACATCTTCATCTATATTCGACAGTCTCCGAACAGGTAGACGATATTGCCAAAATGTTTTACGTTGATCATCAGAGATCAGAAAATTTCTATTTCCATACTCTTCTTTAATCAGCTCGTGTTCTAAACTGTCTTTGTCTAATATCAGCTTATCAGAATAAAAATTTCACAATTGAAGTAATACGTTGCTGCCCATCAACAACATCAACATTTTCTTCACCTCCACATTTTGTACTGTATGCCAAGTATACTTCTGCACAGGAAAACCCAGAAGAATCGTCTCAATCAGAGAAATCTGTGCTTTCTCAGGCCATATGAGTTTCTTTCGATAGTCAGGTTGAAGATTTAAGGTATTTGACTTCGTAAAGTTTTTATTTTGCGACATTGTAATGGCTTCAATGTGAAACCCAAAGATTCTATGTAAAGCTTTTATATGTTAGATTGTGGCTCAACTCATTTACACCTCTTCATCTTTTTATCTTCATATAAACAGTCTGCAAAGACTTGCTGAACATTACCAATATGGTAACTTAAAATTGATTCATGGTCATGATATATTTTAAATTTTTATATTATTACTATAAAAATTTTCTCCCAAAAATTCAATACTTTATCGCGTTGCTTTAGACCATTTTTCACCATATGTCATCTTAGATAATATTCTACTTCTCATTAAAATTTGTTTGCGTGATATGAGCTTCCGGTAAAAGGTTTCATCAGACTCACTTATATTACCTTTATTAGCAATGCAATTTATCTCACCCATGTCTCTTCAAATATCTTTTGATCCACTATTGCAACGTCAATATCAGATTCCTTCCAAAATCTTTTGAAAGCATTCTGAGGGTTCAAGGAATAGCCTAACCGCGCGCTACCAACTACAATGACAGATGGGGCTAGTACCTCAAAACCATCAGCCATATTATGCCTCCACTCTGCATAATCAACAGAGTTAGCCACATAACTGGCGTGCCTTCTAGTATATTGCTGAGAACAAATTGAGAAGCGTTTCTTCCGTACTTATTATAATTATCCATAAAATTATTTTTGTTGTCACCCATTTTTATACCTCCCTTCCTGAAAAATAAAAATATCGAGTACTATATTCTACTTTTTCTTCCTCCC
>BNJU01001684.1_pt1 | contig 28967 bp, 49 predicted proteins | sample 8539281 | NCBI WGS metagenome assembly BNJU01 (sample SAMD00202456, study PRJDB9452) | human saliva metagenome | isolation source: human saliva | place: Japan
ACTTTGATGATTTCTTTACAACCCTATGATGTCAAAGAAGGTGACGGCATATGGCGCTCACCAGAAGACCGTGTGATTATTTGGTAAAGTAAGTCCTTAACCAAGTATCATCTTGGGATTAATGATTCATTTTTTAAAGTTTATCCATCTGATAATACAATACTACCGAGGTTAACATGAAGAAAATTTTTAATGATGCTTTCAGCTATTCTTTCGATTTCAGTTTTTGGCATCTTGTGGTCTCAATAAAAATAATAGCAATACAGAACCTTCGTCTGCACTATCATCTGTATCCGAAGACGATAAGACTAGTTCATCAACAGGAGAAAAGACTGAGAATACTAGTGACTCTTCGACCAAGGCGTCACAATCGACTGCTGAAAATAAGAAGGAAACTGGACAAGATGTATAAAAGAAGTGATTGAACGTTATAATCACTTTACAGACCTTTTAAAGCAAGGTAATAGAGAAGATTTATACCAGGAAAATAAACAACACAAGATTGCTTCAGAAGAATATAGCCTGATTTTTTCTCGAATGGATTATCAAAATGCACCAGATTGGAAATATGCCATTGTTGATTTAAATAAGGATGGTCAAGACGAGTTGCTTATTGGTGATGAAAAATTTGTATCAGCCATTTATTATTTGGAAAATCAAAAAGCCTAACTTACTTCACACAGCTTATGTAGCTTCTGCAGGTGGATTTTCGCTCAGGATTTGTTATTTACGAAAATGGTCAAGTCTCTTATGCAGACTGGCAGTCAACCCGTCCAGAAATGAACCTGGCTTTATATTCGTTTGATAAAAATGGAGTGCAGAAGATTAAAGAAGCAACTATTCAAATCGGTGGTAATGAAAAAGCAGAGCAAGTTTTAGATATTTCTTCTGAAAAGCTTGATTTGTCTAACATTGACTGGGAAAGAATTGAATCCAGCTAATTAGTTTTGAATTATTTTTTTCTAGTTCAACTTTGAATACACTGAACAAAGATTGATATAGAAATATGAACTACAAAAAACCAAGGATGACTGTCCTTGGTTTTTTTATGTTTTAGAAAAATGGGTTAAAAGGTTTTTCGTGGGCGATGGTCGTAGCAGGTCCGTGACCTGGATAGACATCGTAGTTTAGGGAGAGTAAAGAGTTGGGTTTGGACACTATGAAGAAGTTGTTCCATACTACCAGTTGTAAGTCTGTTCGGCCAATAGTTTCACGGAAAAAGGGCATCTCCTGTTAAGACCAAGTGTCCGTCTGGGAAAAACGAGTGAAACACCACCAATAGAGTGGCCTGGAGTTGGTAATACTGTAAAAGCGAAATTCTTCAATCTGGTATTCTTCATGAAAAAAACATAGGTGTGTTCAGCTGGTCTACATACGACATCTGCCATATCATCGTGTCGAGGAAGCCTGAAAGATTGTCAACAGGAGTATAGAGCCAAGATGCTTCACTCTCTGCCACATAGACTGGAGGATTTCCAAAAGTATCTCTGACCAAGTCCAGACTCATAGATATGATCGTAGTGAGTGTGGGTCAGGAGAATCGCACAGACTGGTTTGTTGATAGTCTCGATAGTCTTTGCGAATGGCCTCCCAATGACTACCAGGATCGACTACAATCAGGTGTTGATCACCTTCAAGATAATAAGTATTTTTCATAGGCGACAGGGTTCACAGTTTTATGGATTTTCATAGGATTTTCCTCTTTCAAAAGAATTTACAGTTTCTAGTATAACACAGAAGAACAAAATAATAAATCAATCAACAAGAAAGTCCCCTCCATAAAGGAAGGACTTTTTAGTACATAAAAATGATTTTTTTCCAGGCTTGGAAGCGTGCATCCAGTAGGAGTTGTGTCAGATTTTTTTAAGATTTCGACTTGCTCAGGCTCCAGTGTCTGGGCTTGAGAAACAAGTTGTCGAACATGTTCAATCGCATTTTTGAAGATAGTTCATTAATGGAGCTAATTCCAGACTCTAGGATGGTTCCAAAGAAGAGATCAAAATAGAGTTCTAATTCCTCATCGGGAACACTGTCCACCCATTCCTTTAGAGTGTCTTTTATCTGTAGACTTTCACTACTAATTTCCTCTAGTTGGACAAAGTGGTGTCCATCTGTCAACCAACTGAAAGTATTGTGTTGGGCGATGCCACCAAGAGCCGTAGATTTGACGACGATAGGAGTATCAGGAACTTCCAGCATCATGCCAATGACAGAACCTTGTGGGACATAACGGTGAAATTTTGGAATCACATCTTGATAACCAGTGGTTTCAGTCAGATGAGCTCGCAAACCAGGGAGCATCGTAGGTATAAACTGCTGATATCTTTTCCTGCAATTCAGGCTGGATTTGACTAGCAGCAAAGACGGCTAGATTCCCACCTTTAGAATGCCCAGCTACAATCACTTTCTGTTTTGGATGTTGGGCAAAGAAATCTTCAAAGTATTCTAGAGCATGCTTTTTGGGCAGGGATTTCCTTCATATAGGTCATATGGAAATCTTCCTTCCAGCCAATAATACTGTCGTCTGTGCCACGAAAGACAATGAGATAGGTATCTAGGTTCAGACGATAGGTCATAGCAGCGAACTGTTTCTGTTGCTCGGTATCAATCTCGTTAACAAAGTTTAGATAGCTTGCAATTTCTAAAACGTTTGTGTTGGGCAAGCTGATCTAGGAGTTGGAGACGTTCTTTATTGGTCAACATGGTGCTTTCTCGCGGGACACGTGTTGCGACATCAGCTTAAACGATTGACAGGCTGGTCCAATAGGTTATCAAAAGGAAGATAAGTCAGCTCTGTCAAAGCAAGTACATCCAGTTCATTTAAGGGAAGATCATAAAAAGAATCGTATTGAACATCAGTTAGGTAGTCAAAAATATTGGCCATGGGAATTCCTTTCTTAACTTTTATCATATCAGATTTACATCAATTTCGCTAGTAGTCAGGAGAATTTTGCTATAATATAAAAAAAGGAGGAGCAGATGCATAAGATTTTACTAGTAGAAGATGATCCAGTAATTCGTCAACAAGTTGGGAAAAATGCTCTCGAATGGGGTTTTGAGGTAGTCATGGTAGAAGACTTTCATGGAAGTTCTGACGCTATTTGTTCAGTCTGAGCCTCATCTGGTTCTTATGGATATCGGTCTTCCCTTGTTTAATGGTTATCATTGGTGCCAGGAAATCCGCAAGATTTCCAAAGTTCCTATTATGTTTTTGTCTTCTAGAGACCAGGCTATGGACATCGTGATGGCTATTAATATGGGAGCTGACGATTTTTGTGACCAAGCCATTTTGATCAACAGGTCCTTTTTAGCCAAGGTACAGGGCTTGTTGCGTCGCTCTTATGAGTTTGGGACGGGATGAAAGTCTCCTGGAGTATGCTGGAGTTATCCTCAATACCAAGTCTATGGATCTGCATGTTGAGGGACAAGCAATCACGCTGACAAAGAATGAATTTCAAATCTTACGTGTTCTTTTTGAACACGCAGGAAATATCGTGGCGCGTGATGATCTGATGCGAGAACTCTGGAATAGTGACTTTTTTTCATCGACGATAATACTCTTTCTGTCAATGTTGCTCGCTTGCGTAAAAAAAGTTGGAAGAGCAAGGTTTGGTAGGATTTATTGAAACTAAGAAAGGGATAGGATACGGGTTAAAACATGCTTAGTGGAGACAATTTTTCTAGCCTATCTTCACTCACGGATTCGCCTTCTAGTCTTCATTTTTTTGATTAGCTGCCTTGCCCTCGCCTTTCACATTTTATTTACAAATCTAGGTTCTTACTTTCTTTACTTCTTTCTGCTTTGTAGTTTTTCTAACCCTTTTATTTTTCATCTGGGATATCCTAGTAGAAGCAGAAGTTTATCGTAAAGAAATGCTTTATTCTGAAAGAGAACCAAAATCTCCTTTGGAATGTGCTCTAGTAGAAAAATTGGACGAACGCGAAGCTGAGCTTTATCAAAAGAAATCAGAAGCGGAAAAATCGCTATAATGATCTGGTGGACTACTATACACTCTGGGTTCATCAGATAAAAACTCCAATTGCAGCTAGTAAACTTCTCGTGAGTGAGGTGACGGATCGCCAACTGAAACAGCAGTTGGAGCAGGAAATTTTCAAAATTGATTCTTATACCAACTTGGTTTTGCAATACCTACGCTTAGAAAGCTTCCATGATGATTTGGTTTTGAAAAAAGAAAATATAGAAGATCTGGTCAAGGAAGTCATTCGTAAATATGCCATTTTTCTTTATCCAGAAAAAGCCTAAGTATTAATATGCATGACTTGGATAGAAGCATTGTGACGGATAAAAAAATGGTTGTTAGTGGTCATTGAACAAATTCTTTCAAATAGTCTCAAGTACACAAATGAAGGTGGAATTGAAATCTATATGGACGGTCAGGATCTTTGTATCAAGGATACTGGGATTGGTATCAAAAAAATAGTGATGTTCTTCGAGTCTTTGAACGCGATTTTTCAGGTTACAATGGTCGTATGACCCAGCAGTCATCTGGACTTGGTCTCTATTTAACCCAGAAAATTAGCCAAGAATTAGGTCATCAAATCCGTATCGAATCTGAACTTGGTCAAGGAACAACCATGCGAATTAAGTTTGCGAAGTGAACTTGATTGTTGAGTAAAAAGAAATGCTAAGAGCTTGGAAGAAATCTTTCAAGCTCTTCTTTAGATTTCTATGTAGTGAGAAAATAGGATAGAATAATTAAAAAAAGTAACTGGAATTTTTTTCCGTTCACTATCTTTTAAATTGATTGAGTTCTTCAGAGAAAAGGTTGTAAAATTTTTTTGATATAATATCAAGGATGGACTGATGGATATCTAAAAGGATTATTTTCAAAAGAATAACAGGTGAGAATTAAAAAAATATGTAAGATTGGACAGAAGTCTCTCACCATCGTCTATGCAGAAACAAGATTATATGAAATAAAAAGGAGTAACCAATGACCGGAAACTATTCAACACGTGAATACCGTGAAAAATTATATGATGATCTTCATGTTCGATTAAGAGATACTGCAATTTTAATGTGTGCGATTTTTATTGCCTCTATAGGTCTAAATATGAATTCAACAGCTGTCATTATTGGAGCCATGCTGATTTCCCCTCTCATGACACCGATTGTTGGACTGGGATTCGGTTTAGCTATTTTTGATACGCGTTTAATCAAGCAATCTCTAGAGGTTTTATTTACTCAAGTATTGGTCAGTTTGCTTGTCTCGACTCTGTATTTCTGGATTTCTCCCTTATCTTATGCAAGTAGCGAGTTGATTGCACGAACATCTCCAACCATTTGGGATGTTCTCATTGCTATTGCTGGTGGGATAGCAGGTGTAATTGGTTCAAGGAAAAAAGAAGCAAACAATATCGTGCCTGGCGTAGCCATTGCAACAGCTCTGATGCCACCTATCTGTACTGCAGGCTATGGTTTAGCTAATGGAAATGTGCGATTTTTATTCGGGGCTCTCTATCTTTTCTTGATTAACTGTGTCTTTATCATGCTAACCAATATTGTTGGAACAAGAATTTTAATGAGAAAATCTCCTTTAAGTTCATTTAAAGAGCTAAACATTAAAATGAGAATTGGGCTGATATCCTTGATTGTATTATTGGTTCTTCCAGCCAGCTATTCAGCAGTCACTCTGACGATGGATCAAGCACGAAAAGAAGGGATTAAACAGTTTGTAGGCAAAGAGTTCTCTAATCATACGATCATTAATCAAGTCTACAAGTCAAGTAGCAATGAATTAGTCTTGACAGTTGTTGGAGATCCGATTTCAGAAGAAGAATTAGAAACAATTCGCCAAAAGCAAGCCTCTTACGGTATTCAATCTGTTCAATTGAAAGTCAATCAAGTCCATAATTCGACAAAATTAGATAGTGAGATGACCAAGGAATTTTATGAAACCATTAACAAGTATATCGATCAAAAACTCTCTGAAAAAGATTCTCAAAAAGATCTCGTAAAAGAAAATGAAGCAGACAAGGATTGAGGATATTGACCTTATCTAACTCGAGGAAGCAAATCTTGGGAGGATATCCTATATCCAAAAGTTAGTGGATAGAAAGAATTGTTGACGAGGATGCCATTTGTGATGGTTTGACCAATCACTACTAGTCAGGTAAATAAAAGTATAAAAAAAGCAACAGCTGAAATAGTTGTTGCTTTTTGAGTAGCTGAGATTTTTGTTCCAGGTTAAATGGTTTATTTATCAACACGAGACTTGTTAGCGATATCAGCTAGGATAGTTGCTACAAACTCATCTACTGATACAGTGTTTGTTTCTTTTTGTCCATAGCGACGAACATTGACAGTTCCATCTTCCATTTCCTTATCCCCAACGATTAATTGGTAAGGAATTTTTTTGAGTTTGAGAAGCACGGATCTTGAACTGCATTTTTTTCATTGCGTTCATCCACATCGGCACGAACACCACGGTCACGGAGTTTCTTAGCTACTTCCCAAGCATAATCCACATGTTTTTCGTTAGAAACTGGGATAAGAGTTACTTGGTGAGGTGCAAGCCATGTTGGGAAGGCACCCTTTATAGTTTTCAATCAAGATAGCTGTAAAGCGTTCCATGGTTGAGATAACACCACGGTGAATCATAACTGGACGGTGTTCTTCACCATCAGCTCCGATGTATTTGAGGTCGAAGCGTTCTGGAAGCAAGAAGTCAAGCTGGATTGTAGAGAGAGTTTCTTCTTTACCAAGAGCTGTCTTCACTTGGATGTCCAATTTTGGTCCGTAGAAGGTCGCTTCACCTTCGGCTTCAAAGTAGTCAAGTCCCATGTCATCCATAGCTGATTTCAACATACGTTGAGCATTTTTCCCACATTTCATCATTATCAAAAATATTTGTGAGTATCTTTAGGGTCACGATATGATAAACGGAAACGATAGTCAGTCAAGTTGAAATCTTCGTAAACGTCGATGATTAATTGAAGCGTACGTTGGAACTCATCTTTGATTTGTTCAGGTGTTACGAAAGTGTGACCGTCATTAAGTGACATTTCTCGTACACGTTGAAGCCCCTGTGAGAGCACCAGATTTTTTTCATAGCAGTGCATCATACCGATTTCAGCAATACGGATTGGCAATTCACGGTAAGAGTGAACGTGGTGTTTAAAGACTTCGATATGGTGAGGACAGTTCATTGGACGAAGAACGAATTCTTCACCATCACCCATATCCATAGTTGGGAACATGTCTTCACGGTAGTGGTCCCAGTGACCTGAAGTCTTGTAAAGTTCTACTGAGGCAATTGGTGGAGTGTAGACGTGTTGGTAGCCAGCAGCGATTTCCTTGTCGACGATGTAGCGTTCCAATTCACGACGGATAGTCGCTCCATTTGGCAACCAGAATGGAAGCCCTTGACCAACTTCTTGAGAAATCATGAAGAGGTCAAGCTCTTTACCAAGTTTACGGTGGTCACGTTCCTTAGCTTCTTCACGCATTTGAAGGTAGTTCTTCAAGTCTTTCTTGTCGAACCAAGCTGTACCGTAGATCCGTTGCATCATAGCATTGTCGCTGTTTCCACGCCAGTATGCACCTGCTACATTGAGAAGGTGGAAGATTTGGATACGGCCTGTTGATGGGACGTGTGGCCCGCGGCAAAGGTCTACATATTCACCTTGACGGTAGATGGTCAAACCACCTTCGTCTTCAGAGTGTTCTTCAATCAATTCCAATTTGTATGGATCGTTTTTGAAGATTTTACGCGCTTCATCTTTGGTCACTTCCTCACGAATAGATGGGAAGTTTTTCCTTAACGATTTTCTTCATTTCTTCTTCGATGCGAGGAAGGTCTTCGTTAGAGATTTGACCAGCTTGGTTATCTGTATCGTAGTAGAAACCATCTTCGATAGCTGGACCAACACCCAAGTGAATATCTGGGAAAAGGCGACGAGCTGCTTGAGCAAACAAGTGAGCTGCTGAGTGACGCAAGATTGGAAGAGCGTCTTCGTGATCAGGTGTCACGATTTCGATGCTTCCATCTTCAGTGATCGCACGAGTCGTGTCGATGAGTTTGCCGTTGAATTTACCAGCCAAAGATTTTTTTAGCTAGGGAATTGCTGATAGATTGGGCAATTTCAAAAGTTGTAACGCCAGATTCGAATTCACGAACAGCGCCATCAGGGAAAGTAATTTTAATCATGATATTCTCCTTATAATAGTTATCCATTATTTCTAGAGCAGAGGTGTTTCTATTTTGCAGTCTTAAATCAAGAAAACAAAAAAAGCGACCTCCTCGAAAGGACGTCGCAACGTGGTTCCACCTTCATTTATGTCCTCAAAAAGAGGACACCTCTGATTGGCTCTAACGTAGGCCACCGTTTTATGTTTGCATAAAAAGTCAGTAGAGTAGTATCAGTATAGTCTTTCTATGCGTTCTCAGCAACCACGCACTCTCTTGTAGAAAGGTCCTAAGTGACTTGTCTCTATGCATTATTATAGCATGATTGCGAGATTTTTCAAGGATTTTGTGAAAGTTTTTTGTTTTTCTTTTTTTGCAGAAGATACTTGATTCCAAGACCAGAAGCCATACCCGCGAGGGCAAAGATTTCATAGGCTAAAAAGTAAATCCATATAAATTCACCAAAAGGGTATGATGGTAAAGCCATAGAGCAAGCAACTACCTAGAAGCCAATAGAGTGAAAAACCAAAACGGTAGCTATAAAGAAGTGAAACTATAAAAATTACAATGGGTGAAAGGATGAATATATTGAGAAGATAGAGACCTGTTAAATCAGGATTTGATGATAGTAGTATAAATAATCCATAAAGTGGACAATAAAAGAAAAATACGACCAGATAGTAGGGGAGATATTGCAAGAATTTACGCATGGTAATCACCTCTCTTTTCAAGCTGTCACCTTAGATATCCTTCCTATAACTATTATAGCACTTTTTGCAGTAAGAATAGTAAATCAGTTGACAAAAGAACTTAGTTATTGGTAGAATAGGAAATGTCGTAAAGACAAATAACTTCTTCTTGGTTACAGGCATGCCAACCTGTCACTCGGATGAAGCCAAATAAAAAGGAGAAATATCATGGCAATCTCAAAAGAGAAAAAAAATGAAATCATTGCACAATATGCACGTCACGAAGGTGATACAGGTTCAGTAGAGGTTCAAGTTGCTGTCCTTACTTGGGAAATCAACCACCTTAACGAACACATCAAACAACACAAAAAAGACCACGCTACATACCGTGGATTGATGAAGAAAATCGGTCGCCGTCGTAACTTGCTTTGCATACTTGCGTAAAAACGACGTTAACCGTTACCGTGAGTTGATCAACTCTCTTGGACTTCGTCGCTAATTCAAGATACAAAGGCCGTCAAAAGCACAAAGCAAAAATAGGAGAATTGACGAAGAAACTTCAGTTTCTAGGAGATTTTATCTTTTTTGCCAAGTGCTTAGGCCGTGTTCAATTGAGCACATCTTGAAAAATAAGGCTACTCTAGTTGAGTAGCTTTTTATTTTGTCACCATACCTCGATATACTCAAGTATTATCTTCGGTTACGGTTCCTAGCACTGTAAGGTAAAAATAAACCAGAATGATCTCCTTCGAGGGAGATTTTTTGTTTCACTAACATTTTTTGTACAATCTTCGGCTTGCCGTCTAGTCTATAAACGTTTTAGCCTGAGCTCAAATAAGCTCTCTGACTTCAGAGGGCTTTTTGTTTTATCCGCTTGCTTAGGCCGTGTTCAATTGAGCACATCTTGAAAAATAAGGCTACTCGATTGGGTAGCTGTTTAGCTATAAGATTATTCTATTATCTAAATATAGTATAAACTAAGGCTTGTATTAAAAACATGGTATAATAGGCCTATGTAGCTAAAATGAAGAAAACCTATCACAAGGGATTGAGAAAAAGGATAGAACAGTCATGTCAACAGTAAAAAGTGATATAAATATTGCGCAAATGTATGCTAGTCAGCTGAAAAATGCTTGTCAATCTTTAACAGCTATCGCTGTGGCTAGTCAAGATGACCTAACAACCCTTCAAGGGAATAACAAGGCTCATCAATGTCTGGCAAAGGCTCAAAAATCTAGCTAGTCAGATTACAACTGCTGTCACGCTAACTTCAGAACGACTGCACTCTGTAGCGAGCGATTTTTGAGGCGCTAGATGAAGTGGTGACAATGGTTTTTAGGAGTCATGCATGAGCAAGTTGGATGAGTTGAAGAAAAGAGAGCGAGACCTCTTGTACCAGCTAGAAAAACAATGGAAAAAGAGAAGTATCGCACCAAAGAACTGCTAGAAACCTTTGAAGGGTATGATAGAGCTAGTCACCGTTATCAAAGTGATTTGTGGGAGACGACCTATCAGAGCCGATACGCAGGACAGTTGGAAGAAACTTTCCTGCAAAGAAACCAACTCAAAAACCAAATTCTTGAGAACCTCAGCTACCGCATGGATGATTTGAAAAAAGAAAAATTCCGGTTAGAGGGAGACTTGGATGCGGTTTACTATGAAAGACGCAAGGAACTAGGAAGAGAGGAGGAGAAACGACATGGGCATTGATATGTATTTGGAACAATCGCAACTACAAAGTTCGAGTGTAGCGACCATGTGTCAATCTCAGGTGGAGGCTTATCAAGACTTGCAATCAGCCATCCAAAAGTTTTCAGAGGATACAGAGAGTCTAAAGGGCGATACTTATAATTCGGCTAGAAGTTTTTTTGCAAGTGTCTTATTGCCCTTGAGCAAAGGGGGACAGCTCTACGCAGAAACCTTCTCTCAAGCTATCAAAAATTACCAGAAGACTACCAAACGATGGTCGACAGCAAGAGTTGGCGCGAGGATGATCTGCTTGAAAAGATCCGCCAGGAAGAGCAAATGATCGCCTATCTAGATGAAGTCAACCAATCCTTTCTAGCTTGACCATGGATAGTGAAGAAAAGGGGAGATTGAGACGCAGTAATGTGGAGCTCATGAGAGGACACCACGCGAATAAACGCGTCTATGAAACGATTTTGGGAGACCTGCGAGCCTATGATAGCTACTCAGGAGGACTGTTCGATGAACTAGACAATATCGACGTGCAGTTGAGTCGCGGACTGGCCCAGATCGAAACGAGCTGGGATGCCAAGCAAGGTGTCTTTAAAATTCCATCTGACCTGACTTGGGCCAACTACCTGACTGCCTATTCTGACACAAAGGACATGAAGCTCAGTCGCCAAGAGAAAGCCTTTTGTCCAAACTATGATGGCAGAATACGGCTTTGACGCAGAGACAGCCCAACAGCTCTTGGCCATCAAGCAAGGGATAGACAAAAGTTCCCAACCTCTAGTCAAGAGTTTCGTGACTATATCTTTTGCGAGTCGTCGGTGCCGCCTACTATAATGACTTTAAGTGGAACGAAACGGCAGGCTATTTAAGAAATTATTTTTGATGAGGTTGTTAGCAGTCCATCTACAGTTGAAAAAAATGAGAGTAGAAAAACCAATTCTTGAAATCTTTTAAAGAATTAGGATTGAAAGAAGAAAAGGCCAAAGAACTGTATTATAACCTTAGACTGCAACACGAATTGGCTAGTGGGGAATACAGTGCATCTGGTGATCTGAAGAAAGACCATCCTTTAGTATATCAAGATTCAAAAGAAGCTTATCAAAGAGCTTATAAAAATTCAGAGAATTTTGATAAGTTTTGGGACGAGAAACTGAAGGCTTATTCTAACAATGGAGTGGGCCACGCAGACTTTACCCACCAGTCCATCACTATGGCGACTCATCTTAATCCTAGCAGTCTTCAGTTATCCGATGTCTACGGTGGCGGTAGAGAGCGTGTCAAGGATCTTTCAGGCTGGGAGGGAGACACGACTAAAAACGCTACGGATAAAAAACCAAGCATTGGTGAGGATGATTACAAGGCAGACCTCGATTCGGTCAATCTTATTGGTCGCATGCAAAAGGGGCAATCCTATGACCAAGCTATAACTTCTTATTACTCTGACCTTCAAAAGGACTCCACTCAGAGAGAAAGAGAGTTCCTAAAAAATAAGGACTGGAAGCAGGTTAGAAGCACTATCTATGCCAGTATCCTTCCGTTAGAGGTTATGGAAAAAGGAGAAGATGCTATTAAAGCATATATTGAGAATAACTATCAAGGTGTATCCAAGTTTTTAAACCGCTTAGAAGCTGTGGCGGAGTAGGAGGAAGTCTATGAAGAAAATACTAGGCGTTTTAACAATAGTGATATTACTTGTATCAGTTTGTCTTTTTCTTCTTTGTGCGTCAACCTAAAAAATATTTTTGATGAAATCTACCAAGAAACGGAGAAGAGTTATCAGGTAGATAATATTTTTGGAAAAATGAAGATATTATTGTTCGTCCAGTTTGGCCAAGTGATAATGAAAGTTTAAAAATATAGTCCACATGTAACCTATAAAGACAACATTATTAATAATTATTGTAAAAGTTGTACTAGGCTTTAATTTTTCAAAAATTTGGAACAAACAAGTTTTATTCGTTTTGACAAATATATTGATTCAGGAGTTAGAATACGGATAAGAACAGGATATAGCTATCTAGGAAAAAGTTTGAAAAAGAAGTAGAAGTAATTGTAATAAAGGGGAATTCCGAAAATTATATTGACAATGAATCCCAAGTAAAATCCTACCTAGAGCAGTATGGTATCACTGCCAAGGATTTGGATTCTTACTACGACGAAATCGTCAACCAGAAGGTTTTTAAAAAGATTGGTGTACCATTTATGACAGCAAGTACTCGCCAAGCAACTATGGCGACGTCAAGATTGAAACCCAGTGGGAGAATTGGTGACAATATGAAGAAAAATCCTCGGTTTAGTAGCGTTATTTACACTAATTGTATTATCCTGTTTCTACTTTTTACCCAACAACCTAAAAAAACATTTTTTTGATGAGATTTACCAAGAAACTGAGAAAACCTATCGTACAAATAACATTTTTAAGGCATATAGATGGCTTTTGAAATTAGTCCAGGTTGGCCAAGTGATGGGGAGTATTCTAAATATTATCCATTTGGAACTTATAATAAAGACCATACTCCCAGAAGAGTATTTTTGATATCGAAATTAGTTTTAATTTTGCTACAAAAACACAGTTAAGTTCAATCTCATTTGAAAAGCGAATTGGGCCAAACGTTAGAGTACGCTTATGGAATAAATATACTTATCAAGACCGTACTTTAAAAAAATTTGTAAAAATAGGTTTAAAGAAAGCAGATACGGAAACTTATATCGAAGACGAAGCTCAGGTGAAATCCTACCTAGAGCAGTACGGTATTACTGCTAAGGACTTGGATACATACTACGACGAAATCGTCAACCAGAAGGTTTTAAAAGATTGGTGTACCATTTATGACAGTAAGTACTCGCCAAGCAACTATGGCGATGTCAAGATTGAAACCCAGTGGGAGAATTGGTGACAGGTCACGCAGACTTTACCCACCAGTCCATTACCATGGCTACTCATCTGAATCCTAATCAAGTTCAGTTAGCCGATATCTATGGCAGAGAGAGCGTGTCAAGGATCTTTCAGGCTGGGAGGAGACACGACTAAAAACGCTACGGATAAAAACCAAGTATTGGTGAGGATGATTACAAGGCAGACCTCGATTCGGTCAATCTTATTGGTCGCATGCAAAAGGGCAATCCTATGACCAAGCCATATCTTCCTATTATGCTGACCTTCAAAAAGGATTCGACTCTTAGAGAAAGAGAATTCTTAAAAAAATAAAGATTGGAAGCAGGTTAGAAGTACTATTTATGCTAGTATCCTTCCATTAGAGGTTATGGAAAAAGGGGAAGACGCCATTAAAGCATACATTGAAAGTAACTATCCAGGTGTATCCAAGTTTTTAAATCGCCTAGAGGCCGTATCGGAATAGGAGGATGATGATGAAGAAAACACTAGGCTTAATAGTATTAATCGCAATAATCGTACTATCCTGTTTCTACTTTTTATCAATCACCCAAAAAAATATTTTTGATGAAATCTACCAGGAAACTGAGAAAACTTACCAGACAAATAATATTTTAAGAAACATAGATGGGTTTGATATTAAACCAGTTTGGCCAAGCGATGGAGAATTTTTATAGTATACACCTTCAGGAAATTATAAAAATATTCCGGAAGGTTATCTTGAGCTAAGAATTGGGTTTAGTTTTTATTCTGAAGATGAAATTGGTTCGATATCATTTGAAAAACGTATAGAGTCCAACGTGAATATAAAAATGTGGACTGTATATTCTCATAAAGAACGCAATTTAAAAAAATTTGTAAAAAAATAGGTATAAAGAAAGCAGATACGGAAACTTATATCGAAGATGAGGCTCAAGTGAAATCCTACCTAGAGCAGTACGGTGTTACAGCTAAGGACTTAGATTCTTACTACGACGAAATCGTCAATCAGAAAGTCTTAAAAGACTGGTGTACCATCTATGACAGCAAGTTCTCGCCAAGTAATTATGGCAATGTCAAGATTGAAACCCAGTGGGAGAATTGGTGACAATATGAAGAAAATCTTAGGCCTAGTAGCCTTATTCGTGATAATTGTATCATCCTGTTTTTACTTTTTTTCCTAAACAACCTAAAAACGTTTTTTGATGAAATCTATCAAGAAACAGAGAAAACCTATCTAGGAAATAATGTTTTTAACAAGTTGAAAGATGTTGAGACACATAAATATCAAGAGTATAGTGATGATTCTAAATTTTATCCAAGTGTTGTCTATGAGGGAAATGCTTTTACCAGATAGCTATGAGAAAATTGCTATAGATTTTAATTTTAAATCTGAAGCTCAATTAAAGCTTGATTTCATTTGAAAAACGAATAGAGTCCAACTTTAGTATAAAAATGTGGACTGTATATTCTCATAAAGAAGGTAATTTAAAAAAATTTGTAAAAATAGTTTTTGAAGAAGGCAGATACGAAAAATTATATCGAAGACGAAGCTCAGGTAAAATCCTACCTAGAGCAGTATGGTGTCACTGCTAAGGATTTGAATTCTTACTACGACGAAATCGTCAACCAGAAAGTTTTGAAAGATTGGTGTACCATTTATGACAGCAAGTACTCACCAAGCAATTATGGTGATGTGAAAGTCGAAACCCAATGGGAGAATTGGTGATAATATGAAGAAAGTCCTAGGCCTAGTAGCCTTATTCGTGATAATTGTATTATCTTGTTTTTTTACTTTTTTTCCTAAACAACCTAAAAAAACATTTTTTTGATGAGATTTATCAGGAGACAGAGAAGACTTATCTTGGTAATAATATTTTTTTAACCAGTTGAAAGACGTCGAAGTACATAAATATCAAGAGTATGATGATGATTCTAAATTTTATTCTTATGTACTTTATCAAAAACAGAAAAACTCCACATGACTATAAAAATATTGATTTAATATTTCATTTTTACAAAAGATACAAATACAGTCTTCGTTTCTTTTGAGAAGGAATTAAGTAATGGGCTAAGAATTTTTTCATTTTTGGTAGGTATCTTACAAAAGAAAAAAATTATTTCAAAAAATGTACAGTTACTCATAAACCAAGATGGAACTGATAAATCTATCGAAGACGAAGCTCAGGTGAAATCCTACATAGAGAAGTACGGTATTACAGCTAAGGATTTGGATTCTTACTACGACGAAATCGTCAATCAAAAATCTTGAAGGACTGGTGCTCGATTTATGACAGCAAGTATTCTCCAAGCAACTATGGCGAGGTGAAAGTCGAAACCCAGTGGGAGAATTGGTGATAACATGAAGAAAAATCTTCGGTTTAGTAGCGTTATTTACACTAATTGTATTATCCTGTTTTTACTTTTTCGTGCGTCAACCTAAAAACATTTTTTTGATGAAATCTACCAGGAGACAGAGAAGACATATCGTACAAATAATATTTTTTAAGAAATATAGAAGGTTTTGAAATCGATGATGTCTGGCCAAGTGATGGTGATTATTTTAAATATAGCCCTTTAGGAAAGTATAAGACTCCTCCAGAGGATTATCTTGAACTGAGAGTTGGATTTAATTTTGAGAATGCGTATAGTAAACTGTTTGTTTCATTTGAGAGAAAAATAGCTGATGGTACGAAGCTATGGATGGTCAACAAATATAATCCAAATACTAAAACAATCACAAAGTCAATTCAGATTGTGATATCAGGAAATGAGGATAGTTATATCGAAGACAAAGCTCAGGTGAAATCCTACCTAGAGCAGTACGGTATCACTGCTAAGGATTTGGATTCTTACTACGACGAAATCGTCAATCAAAAAGTCTTGAAAGATTGGTGTTCTATTTATGACAGCAAGTACTCGCCAAGCAATTATGGCGAGGTTAAAGTCGAAACCCAGTGGGAGAATTGGTGATATTATGAAGAAAAACACTCGGTTTAGTAGCCTTATTCGTGATAATTGTATTATCCTGTTTCTACTTTTTATTCATTAACCTAAAAACATTTTTCGATGAAAATCTACCAGGAGACAGAGAAAACCTATCGGTCAAATAATATTTTAAGAAACATCGATGGGTTTAAAATCAGACCTGATTGGTCGAGTGATGACCCAAATATATCCTATACTCCTTTTTGGAAAGTATGAAACTCTTCCCAAAGGCTACAGTGATATAACCATTAACTTTAATTTTGGTTCAGGTATTAAAGGGATGTCAATTCGTTTTGAAAGAAAGACTAATTCGAATATTACCCCTATGGTATTCGGCACACTATAATATGCAAAAGAAAGTACTCAAAAAGGAAACTTGCGATTTTTGAAGAGCCAAGGAAACCAGGTCAATTTATTGATGATGAAGAAAAAGTAAGAGAATATTTAAGAAAAATAATATTTCCAAAGAAGAATTAGAGAAGGATTACGATGAAATCGTCAATCAGAGAGTTCTGAAAAGACTGGTGTTCCATCTATGACAGCAAGTATTCGCCAAGCAACTATGGCGATATCAAAATTGAAACCCAGTGGGAGAATTGGTGATTTAAAGAATTCTATCTAATTTTATAAATAGATGAGTCCTCTGATTTCAGAGGGCTTTTTCATATTTTTTTCTAGTCTTGTTCCTGCTTTAGAAATGTGGTATACTAATTATGAAAAATTGTCTAAATTTTTTTAATCTTTGATAAAGGGAGGGTTTCATGCTTTCCAAATTTTTATGGAAACCATCAAAACCTGCGATATTTTTTTCTCCTTGCTATTTTGCTAGGAGCATTGGGAATTTCACTGTTTCTAGCTGTTTCTATGGGTTCAGTTCAAATTAGTTTGAGCGATACCCTATCGGATTATATTCAGTAAGATGGGGGCTCCGTTGGATATAGGAGACCTTTCTAAGTCAACACTTGCGATTGTCTGGAATATGAGATTGCCACGGGTTTTTCTCGCTTTTAATTGTTGGGGCAGGCCTATCTATGTGTGGTAGTGTTATGCAGTCAACAGTCAATAATCCAATCGCAGAGCCCCTATGTGTTAGGAATTTCTGCTGGGGCAACCTTTGGTGCGACTTTGAGTATCATTCTTGGGTTTAAGGTCATGATTGGTCTCGGATCTTTCCTTGGAGCGCTTGTGGCAACAGTTGCAGTCTTAGTCATTGCTTCCATGCAAGGCAGGATGACAACTTCTAGCCTCATTTTTATCAGGGACGGTGGTCAATGCACTCTTTTTGGCTTTTTTTCAAATTTTATTATCTCAATTGGCGCTAATGCTGATAGCGTCATGACCATCAAGTTTTTGGACCATGGGTTCTCTAGCAGGGATCTCATGGGCTCACTTAACCTTGCCAGCAGTAGTCGTGGAATGGCCTTTTTTATTTTTCTCTACCCAATATCGTGTTTTTAATGCTATGATGATGGGTGATGAGGCGCCTTGACCTTGGGGATTCCCCTACGTTTTTTTATTGGTATCTCTATGTGACGATTAGTGGCTGTGCTGACAGCTATCTTGGTATCAACCTGCGGGATTATCGGTTTTGTCGGTCTTATTACCCCACATTTGGCGAGAAGTTTGGTGGGTACAAACTACAGAAGGCTTTTTCCGATAGCAACTTTGCTCGGTGCTCTCTTTGTTATCTGGGCAGATGTTCTTGCTCGTGTTTTAATTCAAAATGCTGAGTTGCCGATTGGGATCTTCACAGCCCTAGTAGGTGCACCTTTCTTTATCTACATGGTTGCAAGTAGACGAAGGAGGTGGGAGTCTGATATGGACTTAATGTGTCAGGATATTCACTTTGGAATCGGAGAGAAAAAGATTCTCAAAGGAGTCTCACTCAAACTGGAGGGCAACCAATTTCATACGATTTTAGGACCCAATGGCAGTGGGAAGACTAGCTTGTTGAAACTCCTCTATCGACAGGAAAAACCTGATCGAGGCTTGATTTCTCTAGATGGGAAACCACTGGAACAAATGAGCCTTAAGGAAACGGCAAAACAGATGGCCGTCATCACGCAGTTTAATCAACTTCAGTTTGATTGTACGGTTGAGGAGATTGTCATGCTGGGCAGAACACCTCATCCTCTTTCTTACAAAAAGGAAAAAGATAGTGATTTTTGCTCTGGTTGAGGATGCTCTAGTCAAGGTAGATATGTTAGAAAAAGAGAAGTCGTCTCTACTCTTCTTTGTCAGGAGGAGAGAAACAACGGGTTTTATTAGCACGCGCCTTAGCTCAAGAACCTTCACTCTTGCTCTTAGATGAACCGACCAATCATTTGGATATCAAGTACCAGCTGGATTTATTAACCATTGTCAAACATCTCAATATCAATGTGTTAGCCGTCTTGCATGATATTCAGCTGGCTTGTCGCTATTCAGACTATCTCTATCTGATGAAAGAGGGGGAGATAGTTTACCAAGGTACTCCAAAAGAGACCATCACACCCGAGTCTTTGCAGGTTGTCTATGGTGTCCAAAGTAAGGTTACTTTGGACAGAAAAATCAGCAAGCCATGATTCACTATTTATAAACATTAAAAAGGAAAAAAACATGAAAAAAATCACTCAGTATTTTGCTCCTAACAGTAGCTACCTTATCTTTGGCAGCTTGTGGCAACACTTCTAAAAGAAACAGCAACGGCACCAGCTACAACAGAAGCTAGTCAAAAAGCTAATACAGAAACCAGCTATCCTGTGACTATCAAAAACCTATGATGCTAAAGGAAATGAAGTCGAACAAGTCTTTGAAAAGGCACCTGAAAAAGGTCATTACCAACAACCTTTCAACAACTGAAATTCTACTTGAACTCGGTTTGAAGGATAAAATTGCTGGCATGCTCAATCCCGATAATGCTGTAACTGGTAAATACAAGGATGCGATTGAAGCTATCCCTCACATTGGCGATAAAAAAATCTGTCTCACAAGAAACGGTTCTTTCTTATGAACCAGATGCCTTGATGGGACGCAACATGATGTTTTCTGAAAAGTCAATGGGAACGATTAGCGCTTGGAATGAAAAATAAAATCCCAGTTTATACGCAGAAAGCTTCACTCTCAACTATCCAACAAGATTTAGGAAATATCGTAGAAGATGTGAAAAATCTTGGTACTATTTTTTCAATGTTCAAGACAAGGCCAACCAATACGCAGAGCAATTGCAAGCTAAAATCGATGCGGTTAAAAAAGTCAACCCAGAAACACAGGGTGAAAAGAAAAAGGCTTTGATTATGGTTGCTTATAATGACGAAACCTTTGGTGCTTACAAGTCAGCTCTTCAAGAAAGCTTGCTTAACCAACTTGGTTATACCAATGTTGCAACAGGAACATCTGGCTTGACCTTGGAAAACTTAGTATCAATGAATCCAGAGTTGATTATCTATGTAACTAGCGATCGCAACAAAAATTGGATGAAAAAGCAGTGGATTTGATGAAGGCAAACACTGTTTTGGAAAATGTACCAGCAATCAAAAACCAAAAAATCATGACCATCTCTTACGATGAGTTGATGGACTACGGTCCTGCAGTGATTGATTCCCTTGAAAAGATCAATGACTTTATCAAGAAATAAGGAGTTTAACTGGGAAGGGATTCGAGTTAGGGTCAGTCTTCCTTCAAACTATGATCCTCAACAAGCCTATCCACTTGTGCTTTTAAATGATGGACAATTGGACTATTTGTCAGACCTATCCCAATCTGTGATTTTGGTGGGGTTGATTCCAGAAAAGTCGTCTGGATGACTTTTACACCTTGGCAGGCTAGAGCTTTGAAAGAAGGGGCACCAGATTTTGGTGGAAGGTAGACCAATACCATCAGAAGCTCTTTCAAGGAATTTTTAAAAATTCTAAAGAAAGACTACTTGATTGATGAAAGTAGGATTGCTTATGGTGGCTATTCACTGGGGGTCTTGCTCGCTGTCTATAATCTCTATAGTAGTTATCTTACTGCGACCTGTATCTTTTCTATCTGTGGTTCCTTCTGGTATCCAGACTTTATAGAATTTTGCAGGGAACATACCTTGATACAGAGCCAAAGCCTGATTTATCTGCAAAATGGTCAGACAGAAGGTGCCAATCATTCCAATCGCCTATCTAAAGCTCCGATGTTTTGCAAGGGAGCTACATGAACTGATTTCAGAGAAAGTTCCCTCAACATATTCTACATTTGATGCTTATGGGCATCATGAAGCTCTTAAGGAACGTTATCACTATTTTTGTGATTGGCTAAGAGACGAATGGAAACTCAATTAATCCTATAACACTCCTTGTTCATGGTAACTAGGAGTGTTTGTCTTGTATGCTTAGCTATTCGAATTTTCAAGCGATTCCCCTTGATGGAAATCCAGCCCCTGTAATAAACGAAATTATGGTATAATGAGTTGATAGATAGAATCGAGGAAATTATGTCATTTACACAATTTAAATTTAAAAAAATATAGAAAAAGCCTTTGGAGGAGTTGAAGTTTACGACTCCTACCGAGGTTCAGGAAAAAGTTGATTCCTATTGTCCTGGCAGGTCGTGACTTGGTTGGTGAATCTAAAAACAGGTTCAGGGAAGACTCATACCTTCTTGCTTCCAATTTTCCAACAGTTGGATGAAGAAAGTGACAGCGTGCAGGCAGTTATCACAGCTCCTAGTCGTGAGTTAGCAACTCAGATTTACCAAGCACTCGTCAGATTGCAGGACACTCAGATGTTGAGATTCGTGTTGCCAATTACGTTGGTGGTACAGACAAGGCCCGTCAGATTGACAAATTAGCTAGCAACCAACCACATATCGTTATCGGAACTCCCTAGGGCGTATCTATGATTTGGTCAAGTCTGGTGACTCTAGCCATTCACAAGGCTAAGACCTTTGTGGTCGATGAAGCAGATATGACCTTGGATATGGGATTCTTGGAAACAGTCGATAAGATTGCAGGTAGCCTTCGAAAGACTTGCAGTTCATGGTCTTTTTCAGCGACTATTCCACAAAAACTGCAACCATTCTTGAAGAAATATTTATCAAATCCTGTTATGGAGAAAATCAAGACTAAGACAGTTATCTCTGATACCATTGACAACTGGTTGATTTCGACTAAGGGTCGTGACAAGAATGCTCAGATTTATGAATTGACTCAAGTCATGCAGCCGTATCTCGCCATGATTTTTGTCAATACAAAAACTCGTGCGGATGAATTGCATGCTTACCTGACTGCACAAGGCTTAAAGGTAGCGAAGATTCATGGGGATATTGCTCCTCGTGAACGCAAACGGATCATGAATCAGGTGAAGAATCTTGATTTTGAGTATATTGTAGCAACTGACCTGGCAGCGCGTGGGATTGATATTGAAGGTGTCAGTCACGTTATCAATGATGCTATTCCACAAGACTTGTCCTTCTTTGTCCACCGTGTTGGACGAACTGGACGTAATGGTTTGCCAGGTACAGCGATTACCCTTTACCAGCCTAGTGATGACTCTGATATTCGTGAGTTAGAGAAATTAGGAATTAAGTTTGTACCTAAGGTGGTTAAAGATGGAGAATTCCAAGATACCTATGATCGTGATCGCCGTGCTAATCGTGAAAAGAAACAAGAAAAAAACTGGATATCGAAATGATTGGCTTTGGTCAAAAAGAAAAAAGAAAAAAAGTTAAACCAGGCTATAAGAAGAAAAATTCAGTGGGCAGTCGATGAAAAACGCCGTAAGACCAAACGAGCAGAAAGTCGTGCCCGTGGACGTGCAGAACGTAAAGCTAAGCGTCAAACATTTTAAAAAAATGAAAACAGTAGGACCAAGTGGTTTTTGCTGTTTTTTTAAATTTCAATAAGATAAGAATTATAGGAAATGATGATTTGAGACTTGAAACAAGAATTATCTTTAAATGTTGATACTATCGTTTTAGTTACAAAGTCTCTCAAGTAAACGCTTGTAAATTGTAGTGATTTATGTTATTCTAAAAACAGATTTTAAAAAAATATTAAATCTGTTAAAGAAAAGAGGTCATTATGGCAAAAGGAATGTTTAAGCAAGAACGTTTTTTTCGTTTCGTAAGATGAAAGTTGGATTGGCATCTGTAGCTATCCTCTTTGCTTTTTGCACAACTTGGACAAGTTTCTGCTGATGAGACTAGTAAAGTTTCTTCAAGTGAAATTACTAAGGTAACTGAGGCACCAAAAAGTAGTTGAAGAAGTCAAATTGCCTATTGAGGAGGCTAAAGCAGAAATTGCAACTGAAAAATCAAGACCCTATTGTCAAAGAAACTGAAGCAAAAAGCTGGGGATTTGATTGATGTCTCAAAGAAAGAATCTGCTGTCGAAGTAAAAGAAAGTCAAGAAGGCAATCAGAAAGTCCATATTGAAACCTCTGTAGCTGAGGTAACCAAAACTGAAATTGCTCCAGAAAAAGTGGAAAAACTTCCAGATCCTGTAACTACGACAAAAGAGAATACTGTAGCGACTAAGGATAAAGATGGAAATTCTTATACTCAGTATGAACGAGTAGACAAGACAACAACTGTGGAAATAACTAAAACACCACCAACTGTTAAAAAAGCAGGAGAAGCAGATATTGTTTTCGTGGTTGACCGTTCAGGATCTATGACTTCAACGATTAATACTGTTCGTAAAAATGTCAATGAGTTTGCAAGAAACCTTGCCAAAGATGGAGTAGCGGCACGTTTTGGATTAGCTACCTTTAGCGATGAAGTTTACGGACGTGAAGAAGGAAAAACTAACGAAGGTACAATTCTAACGAAATTTGGTGAGACTTATTTTACAACAAATCCAGTTGAACTTGAAAAAGCTTTAGAAAAAAATTAAGATTGCAAATGGGGGAGATTCTCCTGAAACATCAACTCCTGCTCTTACAAAGATTGTTTCTACTTACGACTGGTCTAAGTCACCAAAAAAATAAAAAAAGTTTGTGGTGTTGTTAACAGATGCTATGATGAAAGAAGATCCGTCAATTCCATCTATCGCTGAAACATTAACAACTCTGAAAAAAAGCTGGTATTGATAGAATCGTAGCGACAACCTGGTTTAATCAACGAAACTATAAAGATTTTTGTGTCTGAGGGACGTTTAATGGATATTGATCGTAACTTGGCTGACTCTTTAACTAAGGATGCGACTCATGGATTGTGGAAACAGTCAGTGAGGGACGTCAGTACAAGGTAACAAAAGACAGCTACCAATTCTACTTGGAACGCCGTACAACTGTGCCAGTTTTGGAGCAGAAAGTAACTCCTAAACCAGAACCTACTGCTTACAAACCAGAACCAGCTAAACTTCCTGAAACAGGAAGCAATGATTCTAGTAACCAAACTCTTTTGGGTCTAGGTATTATGCTCGCAGGTTTTGGATTGGCTTCAAGCGCTAGAAAATCAAAAGAACAGTAAGATAAATTAATAAAAACAAAACACCTGAAGTAGAGCTATATCGGCTTTTATTAGGTGTTTTTTTATGAAGTTATTCAAAAATGAATACACTGGGACCAGTATCTCAGTGTGTTTTTGTGCTAATTTTGTCTTTAAAATAGTTAAGTAGATTATTTGATAAAAGCCATTGTATTAGATGATTGGTTTGCCAACAATGTAACAGATGGAATATTTTATTCGGCTAGAGTTGGACAAAAACGCACCATTTTTGGTGCGTTTTTTATTATTTGTGATATAATAGAAATAAATAAAAGGAGGAGTTACATGATTGGAGAAAAATATAAAAAAACGTTACGTAAAACGCATAAATTAACGCAACCTGAGTTTGCAAAAGATTGTTGGTATCTCTCGAAATAGTCTGAGTCGTTATGAAAATGGGACAAGTCGAGTTTCGACAGAATTAATCGATCGTATCTGCAAGAAATTTAATGTTTCCTATATCGATATTGTAGGGGAGGAAAAATGCTCACACCAGTAGAAGATTATCAATTAACTCTGAAAATTGAAGTGATTAAAGAACGAGGGGCGAATATCTTAGCGCAACTTTATCGTTTACAAGATAAATTAGAAATTGCATTTGATGATGCTAATAATCCTTGGGTTCTAATGAGCGATGATCTTTCTGATTTGATTAACACGAAGATTTATCTTGTTGCAACTTTTGAGGATGTGGAGCGATATAATGGCTATTTGGATGGCATTGAACGTATGCTAGAACAAGCTCGTCATCTGGTGGTGGCTTAATGAAACTAGAAGAATTTAGTCAAGATGATTTTTGAACGAGCCTCCAAACGACTCCTTCGTTCTTTAACTCGTGGAAAAACAACCTCATCTTATCCTAAGGCTATTTTACTCGGTGGACAGAGTGGTGCTGGTAAGACAACGATTCATCGTGTGAAACAAAGGGAATTTCAAGGCAATATCATTATCATTGATGGAGATAGTTATCGCTCTTTTTCATCCGAACTACCTTGACCTACAGGAAAAGTATGGCAAAGATAGTGTGGATTATACCAAAGTATTTGGGAGCCAAATGGTTGAGTATATCGTAGATGAATTGAGTAAAACAAGGTTATCATTTATTAATCGAGGGTACCTTTTGAGAACAACAGAAGTTCCCTCAAAAACGGCCCAATTATTGGCAACTAGAGGATATCGAGTCTCACTTGCACTGATTGCGACCAAGCCAGAATTGTCTTATCTCAGTACCTTGATACGTTATGAAGAGCTCTACGCCATTCAAGCAAGAGCGACTCCCAAAGAGCACCATGATGGAATTGTAGAACATTTGGTTGATAACTTACGGGAGTTGGAAAAGACTAAACTTTTTAGACAAATTCAAATTTATCAAAGAGATCAATCGTGTGTTTATGATTCGCAAGTAGATCAAATCTCAAAAGAGAAGTTCTACACGAATGCCTATTTGGAAAAATGGAACAAGGTGGAGGAAGAGATGTTGAAGATGGGACAGGAAACGATTGAGAGAGCTGGGGAAATTGATAAGTGACGAAGAGCTATTTTATGAGTACATTAAAAAGTAATTTATTTTTGTACCAGATTTAACTACTCATAATCTCTGGGAATTGGTTGAACAGTACAAAACAGGTAAATTAAGAGATTACGAATAGGAAAAAAACATTTTGTTATCTCCCTATTAAAAGGTACAGAAAAAGCAGGCCTAAGCCTGCTCTGTTTTTGCCTTGTTTCTACCAAAGTTTATTGCTTATAAATAAGTAGAGAAAATATAAAGGGTAACTAAAAGGGAATTAAATCGATGAGTTCAGTAAGCAAGTAAAATTGCACCTGTCAAAGGTGCTTTTTATTTCGTGCTGTATTTACCATAATCAAATCATTTTCTTGATTTTCTCATGATATTTTTCAAGCCACTCACGATTATCAGATAGGTTATAACTTTTTAATTCTTCCAACATCATAGGTATATTGTCATTTAGCAGGTCAAATAATGGTTCGTTTTCAATTTCCAGCAAATCACCTTCTGTTGAAGCTAACCACTCGCTAAAATCAAAAGAGAAATCCCAGACGCTAACTTTCTCATCAAGGACTTGTTCAAACATTTCTAAAACTTCTTTACTTTTTATTCAATTTTTAGTAAATCCTTTTCTTAATCCTAGATTTAGTGTTTCGAAATCATTATAGGACTTGAGCACTTTATTTACCAAATTTTGCTTTAATTGAGACAATTTCGCTCTCAAAGAGAGAAATCTCAGTTGGTTCATCAGGGCTAGGATTGTCAATGAGGATAGTGATTTCATCTTGCTCATCATTGTCCATTTCGTCAATAAAATCTGTGACAAGCCCATTTATAACTTCGCCATCACTTTTCACTACCTGAACCCTTGAGCGTAAGTAGTTCCAAAGTTGCTTACTCATTTACGGTCTCCTTTTCCCATAGTGTTTCTGCAGGTGAAAGCGCTTAGAATGTACTAAGCGTTGATAATTTTGATTTCCTTGATAATGTTCTCAGGGTATGAGTGGTCACCTATAACGATTTCGTCAGAACCATCTAAATCATAGCCGTCATACCAATCTATAACCTTGCCAGTGATAGAGGTGTCATCTTTTAAAACAAGGCGTACATTTTTGTCTACATATTCCCATAGTCTCATTGTGTTCCCCTTTTCAATGTTTAGATTGTATAAACGCCTAGATTGTTCTATGCGCTATGATTTACTAACTGTTTTGCCTTGTTGTAGTATGGCTCAAGGAACTTCCTACACAATTCTCTATCTTCTGTATCCTTTTTCAACATAGAAATAATACATTGGTTCATCATTGATAAGGTCAAAAAGGGGTTCATTTCTCTGCTATCAATCCATAAGCAAAAAGCCTCATCTTCGCCTAATTTGGCAGTGAGTTCAAGAAAAAAAGTCATAGTAATCATCAACATCACCATCTACTCCTCTTTTTAGCATGTCTAAGACTTGTTGACTGTATTTCATAACACTAGACCTCTTTTCTTGAGTTCAGCCATGATAGCCTCCTCATCTTCTTTTGGAAAATGTGGTAAACCTCAAATGTGATAGCTCTTCGTCAGTCATTTCAGAAGGGATTAAGGGGAGCAGGCTTTTTAAGATTCCAGGCGCTACTTGTTTTAACGCTTCTTCCAAATTCATAGACTGTACTCCTCTCTTAAATTCATTTCTAAAACAATGATACCTTTATTCCAGTCCTTTGCTTTGTACTCATTGTTCTACCTTAATTTTACCACAACTCTTGTACCTTACCAAAACTTTCCTCTCTGAGCATGAAAAAGCACTTAGATTATTCTAAATGCTTAATTATTATCTAATTATTACTCTTTTACCAAGTAGATCGTCCTCGGTGTAATCGATTGTAAAAGTGTCTTGTTTTAAGTTGGTTTTTAGGTGGTGTTGGCCTGAAAAACGGAATGCTATGAACTTTGTATTTTTCCTCCAATTTCCACAAATTGGTTCATCCTCAAGTTTGAGAAATCAGGGTCTTCAACAGTGATAGACACAAGACGATTTTTCAATTTTATAAACAGCAATAATCTTATTTTTCATGTATCTTCAACTCCTTTAATTTCTGTTTGTCTTTGTTCAGATTTTTGGTAACAAAAAAACCCCAATGAAGGGGTTGAAAGTAACGTAGAAAGCCCGGATTCGAACCGGAATCTCCTCAATCAAAGCGTAATCCCCATATACGACTCTCTACGTTTTCTTAACATAATTATACAACTATTTAGTGACTTTTTCAACCAATCTGTCTCACCATTCTATGGTTCTAAAAACACTATACCTTAGGATAATCTTATGGCTTTTTATGTCGTCAATACTCGGGCAATCAAAAAGACCGCATCAAATCTGATAAGGTTACACAACGATATTAAACAGTAGTCTATTCCTACAAACCAAGATGTCGGATCGCCTCTTTCTTTTTAAGCTATTTGTTTAAGTTTCTCATAAACAAATAGATAAGAGATATCAGAATAAGAATACCAACCACCCAAAAGGCGATTGCTACCCAATTCCAAATAAACATACATATCTCTTTTCTGAACATGAAAAAGGCACTTAGATAGTTCTAGGTGCTTTGATAATTATTAATAAACAAATTCTATTTTTACTTATCCCTGAATCAGCAATCTATAGAATCACTAGTTCTTTCCCGTCTACATTAGAAAACTCCATCAAATAAAACAGAAAGGACATTCCGTGTTTTCCCCAGAAGTCATCGCAACAAGAGCATCTGTGAATATATGCCCAACGATTGAAATTTTAGAATTATTCTTAAAATCATCAGGAAGGTTTTCTTCTAAAGTCAATACTAGCCTACGACCAAAATTCTTTTTAGAACTTAGAATTTTCATTTGTCAACCTCCACTTCTTTTTGTAGTATTTTTATATCCTTTCGACACTGTCCACTTCAATTTCGATTTTACCATTTTAGTTTTCGCATAGAAAAATATCGCTCTGTAAGTTGTCGCTTGGCTAATTCTAACTCAAAATGCTTTTTGCCTCATCTAATGAAAGTAAGTCTAGTGTAATACTTATACTCAGTAATTGTTCATCAGTAAACTCTGAAAAAAATCTAAAGGTTTTTCATTCAGATTTAAAGAGTCAACAAAGTTTAGAGCCTCTGATAGTTCCATAATATCACTCCTCTCTAAATTCATTTCTAAAACAATGATACCTTTTGTTCTAGTTTTTACTTTTACAGTCAGTGTTCTCCTTAATTATACCATAACTGGCTTTTTACTTTTACTTCACAATATTTTTGTACTTAAATGTTTTTTAGGTTATAATTAATTTAATAAATAGAGGTTTTCCATCTCCCCTTGAAACAGATTATTCTACGGTAGGAGGTGGGACGCCTCTATTTGTTTTTTATGTCAAAATGATGTATACTTAAATAAACAAAAGGAACTGGTTTGGCACCCAATGACCTATTTTAGGGTCGGCGTCTAAGTCAGTTCCTTTTTACTGTTTCGACTACCCAAAAGGGTATACCCTTAATTCTTGCGTCGATTAATTAATTAGACTATAATTAAGTTAAGGTAAAAGGTGGTCTAACGCCAATGAAGCAGCCTTGCTGTGGAGGCAGTGGGTCACCTCTATTTGTTTC